>Ga0307478_10000020_pt1 | contig 241072 bp, 194 predicted proteins | sample atmos_gasesECM4C_2_FD_203713 | JGI IMG/M metagenome (GOLD analysis project Ga0307478, IMG submission 203713) | Hardwood forest soil microbial communities from Morgan-Monroe State Forest, Indiana, United States - atmos_gasesECM4C_05 | ecosystem: Environmental > Terrestrial > Soil > Temperate...
GACCGCCTGCGCCATCTCGCCCCCTGGATCCACCAGTACAACTGGCATCGTCCCCACACCAGCCTCAACCTCAAACCACCCATCAGCCGATCTGGACTCGATGTCAACAACCTCTTGACACACCACACCTAAAGCTGCAGAATGTGAAGACAGGGAAGGTCTGGGATTTCCCGACCAGCCGACCTGCAATTACCTGCACAGCGCATTACACCTGGTAAGGTACGCGATGGTAATGCGCGCTGTTGTTACCGACGTGATCTGGGAAGCAGATTAGAGCCCTCTTATTCTGGATGCGGACAAATTTCTTCCATGAAGAAAGTTATCCCCATGAAGAATCGGATTGCTCCTGTTTTACTCGCTCTTCTGCCAGTTTTGTTGTTTGTCCCCAACTCCACCTCCGCCCAGGAAGCCGCCGAGGCTAGCCGCAAAGTTGTTACCAAAACAGTTCCACAATATCCCGGCCTCGCTCGTCCCTTGAGAATACAAGGCAACGTAAGAGCAGACGTGCTGGTTGCTCCGAACGGGAAGGTGAAATCCCTCGAAGTAAAGGGCGGCCATCCCTTGCTTGTCCAATCTGCTGAGGATGCGCTGCGGCAGTGGAAGTGGGAGCCGGCTTCCCACGAAACCCACGAAATTGTTGAACTGAAATTCACTCCGTAGCGTCAGCCAACCTTCTGCAAAAGTTCCGCCATGAATTTCAGGCCGTACGACCTCTGTCCTGGCTCGGCAGGGCTCTCTTCTGTGATACAACTTTCTGTGCTCTTCATCCTCATTCATCGATCTGTCTGGACAGATAATGTTCCAGGTGCGGAATGTTAAGAACTTTTTTCGTCCGTCTTTCCGAAAATCCATCTTTGCGCAGCTTTGCGGAGCGTTCCTCCCTCGGACGCCGCGTTTCCAGCCGCTTCGTTGCCGGCACCGAGATTGCCGATGCCGTCCGCGTCACGCAGGCGATCAATCGCGCTGGGATGAGCGTTTCTATCGATAACCTCGGGGAAAACGTTACCAATTCCGATGAGGCCCGCCGCAGCGCCCAGCTCTATAATCAAATTCTCGAAGCCATCGTCGCGAATCGACTAAACGCTAACATCAGCCTCAAACTCACGCATATGGGATTGGATGTCGACGAAAAGCTCGCCCATGAAATCGTCGGCAGGCTGGTCGCTAAAGCCGCGTCCATGAATCCGCCGGGCTTTGTGCGGGTTGATATGGAGGGCTCACCGTACACGCAGCGCACACTGGATTTCGTTCATGAACTTCACCGCGTGCCCGGGAACCAGAACTCGGTCGGCACCGTGATTCAGTCGTACCTTAAACGCTCCGAGAGCGACGTCGAAAAGCTTCTAGCCGAAGGAATACGCATTCGCCTCTGCAAAGGCGCTTATAAAGAACCTGCAGAGATTGCTTTCGCCGCCAAATCCGACGTCGATGCCAACTACGTCAAGCTGATGAAGGTCTTGATGAAAAGTGGCATCTATCACGGACTGGCCACGCACGATGAGAAGATCATTCAGCAGGCCGAAGCGTTCGCGACTAGCGAGAAAATTTCACCAGACTCGTTCGAGTTCCAGATGCTCTATGGCATCCGGCGCGACCTGCAGCAGAGGCTGGTCCGCAAGGGCTGGCGCGTGCGAATCTATATTCCGTTCGGCACCGAGTGGTATCCCTACTTTATGAGGAGACTGGGTGAGCGTCCGGCCAATGTTTTGTTCATCGCGCGCAACTTGTTGCGTGCGTGACTCGATTCACTCAACTTCTTTTGCGGGATTTCACATGCTGACCAAACTGATTGCGATGATGTTTCTCGTTCTTAGCGCGCCGATGTGGCCGCAAACAGCGTCAACACCGCCGGATCGGTCTCAGAACCGGCCCCAAGAAAAGATCGGTTACAAATCTGCCGCCGATGCCGAACAGAACAAGACGCTGCTGCTGAAAGACTTTCATCCCCGCTCCATGCTGCACGCGCCGGAGCACAACGTCGACCGCGCCAAGTTTTATGTGATCGACGTTCACAACCACGTTAACGATGCGATGAGAATTGAAGACCATATGCCGCCAGCCCGCGTAGTCGAGATCACGGACCACACCAATGTGAAGACCGTGGTGATCCTGACCGGCATGTGGGGCGACAAACTGCAGGCGGTGATCGATGAGATGGTCAAGCCCTATCCTGGACGCTTCATGGTCTTGGAGCAGATCGACTGGAGCAAGATTGACGATCCAAACTTCAGCCAGGAGATGGTGGCACAGCTCGATGATTCGGTCGCGCGTGGTGCCCGCGGCTTGAAACAGCTGAAGGATCTTGGTCTGAGCATTCGAGACAAGTCGGGGAAATTGGTTACAGTGGATGATCCGCGCCTCGATCCCATCTGGGAAGAGTGCGGCCGGCTTGGCATTCCTGTATTCATTCACGTTACCGATCCTGAGGCGTTTTTCCATCCCCTGGATGCAACCAATGAACGTTATGAGGAGCTAACTGAACATCCGGATTGGAGTTTCTACGGCCCGCAGTACCCCACGAAGGAATCGATGCTCGCGGCGCGCGACCGCATGTTTGCCAAACATCCGCACACAACTTTTGTGGCGCTGCACATGGCGAACTGGCCGGAAAACCTCGATTACGTTTCGCACCTGCTCGATACGCTTCCGAACGTGATGGTCGAGTTCGGCGCCCGTGAGGCCGAGCTGGGACGCCAGCCCCGCCGCGCCCGCGAGTTCTTTCTGAAGTATCAGGATCGCATCATGTTCGGTACCGACAACGGCATGGGCGAGGCCATGTACCGCAATCATTTCCGCTGGCTCGAAACCGCAGACGAATATTTCGATTACTGGGGATATCCCGGGCAGGGCCGCTGGGAAATCTACGGGATGGATCTTCCTGATCCTGTCCTCGAAAAGATCTACCACAAGAACGCGGAGCGCCTCTTCCATATCAAGAAGCAGTGATCAGTGGATGGTGGTCAGTGGCTGTAAGAATTCCGATTGGGACTAAATTGCTGACCACTGACCACTGACCACTGACCCTGACCGTTCATCTACGAAGATTTTCGTTGACACTACGAAGTCCTTCGTAGTATGTTCTTTGCCCATGAAGCCAGCCCCACTGAAACCTACGGTGTCGGAGCTCGAAATTCTTCGCGTTCTCTGGACTCGAGGCCCCTCAACCGTCCGGGAAGTGTATGACAGGCTGAAAGAGAAAAGGGCCATGGGCTATACCAGCGTCCTGAAGTTTCTGCAAATCATGACCGCAAAAGGCACGGTCCGCCGAAACGAAACCCAGAGGGCGCACGTCTATGAAGCATGCCTGCCAGCCGAGCAAACTAAACGCCAGCTTGCGGGGGACATGCTCCACCGTGTCTTCGAAGGCTCTGCCAGCCAGCTCATGATGCATGCCCTGGCCGGACGCAAGGCGTCGCCCAAAGAAATTGAAGAACTACGCCGCTTGCTCGACGAATACGAAAGGAAACGGAGATGATCAACCTCACCCACTGGCTTACCCCGAGCGCGATGCACTCCCTGGGCTGACCCTGTTGCATTTTCTCTGGCAGGGCACGGCCTTGGCGGCGCTGGCTGGGGTTCTGATGGTTCTTTGCCGCCGCCCCTCTACCCGCTATGTGATCGCCGTGAGTGCATTGGTCTTTATGCTCGCGGTGCCCGTTGTCACATTCTTCGTTCTCGAGTCTTCCGGCGAACCGGCCCCTGCACGTTCCGGTGTGATTGCTGAGCCGCAGCCAACGAACTCAGTGGGCATCGCCAGAATTTCGTCCGCGTTGTCACACATTTCTCCATCGATCGATGCACCGTCCTGGTTGGTGCAGGCATGGCTCCTTGGAGTGGCGTTCTTTAGCCTTCGATCCGTGGGCGGACTCTTGCTCCTCGAACGGGAGCGCCGCAAACAGTCCGCCGCTCTCAGCGCTCGCGTGCTTCTAATTTGCCAGACGCAGCAACGGCGACTTGGTCTGGATCGGGCAATCCGCTATTGCGAGTGCCAGTGGTTGCAGACCCCGGCGGTAATTGGGTGGCTTCGTCCCGTCGTGCTATTGCCCGTAACCGCTCTCACGGGTCTTTCTGAGGAGCAACTGCAATCGGTGGTAGCGCATGAGTTGGCTCACATCCAGAGGTTCGATGCCTTCGTGAACGTTTTCCAGATTGTGGTTGAGACACTGCTCTTTTATCACCCTGGCGTATGGTGGCTGAACCAGCGTATCCGCGTTGAACGTGAGCACTGCTGCGACGATGTAGCCATCTCTCTTTCGGGCAATGCCGTGGAATACGCTCGCGCTCTTACCCTCATGGAAGAATGGAGAAACGCCCCAGCGCTGGCTATGGCTGCAAACCGCGGACCGCTCTACGAACGCGTTGTGCGCGTGCTGGGCCTCAAACCAGTCGGCGCAAAAAATCGTAGGATCGGACTGGCTGGAGGCCTCCTTTGCCTGATTGCGGCGCTAGTTGCGGGCAACGCCTTCCTTGGGATCGCGTGCCCAAAACCAACTTTCGATAACAGTCCAAGGTCTAGTTTAGCCGCTGCTTCAGCAACAGCGCAGGTGGCCGCTCCTGCGCCGGTTGCCGTGCCATCACGCGCGCGCCTCGAGACCGTTGCTCTGAAGCCAATCCCCGGAGTCAAACGCCGCTGTTCAAAAAAGGCCGTGGCAAGCTCCACTGTTTACAACGCAGCGGATCCAGCCAGTGTGCGGCAGAAACAGACGAATTAAGGGAGACGCGATGAACATCCAACACATTCGTGCTTATCTCATGGTGTGCCTGTTGGCCATTACCTTTATCTTTCAACCTCTGCCTAGTGTCGCGCAGCAGAATTCGGACGCGGCGAAAAGCGAGCCGGCAACTCCCGCTGAACGGGATGGGCAACACGATTTTGATCCCCTGATTGGCTCGTGGAAATATCACTTGAAGCGCCGCCTACATCCGTTGACAGGTTCCGCTACCTGGGTCGAGTTGGACGGAACTGGCTCCTGTTTCAGGGTTTGGGATGGCGGTTCCCAACTGGACACGTTCGAGGCCGATGGCCCAGCCGGCCACATCGAAGGTCTGACGCTGCGTGTGTACAATCCGCAATCCCACCAGTGGCGCCTTTATTGGGCCAACAGAAAGATCGGCATCCTGGACCCACCACAGGTCGGCGAATTCAAGGATGGGGGCGGCGAGTTTTTTGCCCAGGATACGATCAATGGCAAAACTATCCTGATTCGATTTGTGTGGACGAACTTGACAACGAATTCGCCGCACTTTGAACAGTCATTCTCGGACGATGGAGGCAAAACGTGGGAAGTGAACTGGATTACTGATCAGACGCGGGTTGCGGACGCGTCTGACAAGGTTCACTGAAACTCCGCCATGGGCCGCTCGTTTCGCGGACCTTAATTGTTTGCCAACGCTGGATGTTATCCACTGTGCGAATCACTGCTCCGGTATGGCAGCTCCGTCGGCACGTGCGTCCGACGCTGCGTAGTTCACCTTGGTCTTCGAGTCGTGCAGGACAGCCTGTCCGCGCCCCATCGCGGTTGCGTATTCGCGCCGGACGTCGAGTTGGTGCCCCATCGCAGAGAGCTTCTGTCGCACCTCCGTCGGCACACGAGATTCAATCACAATGTTGCAACCGCGTAGCGGGCTAACTGTGAAGCGCGCAGTCTCCATCGCCTCCTGAACATTCATGCCGTAGTCGACGACGTTGGAAACGAATTGCGCGTGGGCCAGCGGCTGGTTCGCTCCTCCCATGATGCCGAAGCCAATGTGTTGATCGCCGTGCTCCATGAACGCAGGAATGATCGTATGAAACGGACGCTTGCGCGGCGCGAGCGCATTCGGCGAGGAAGGATCGAGCGAAAACAGCGCCCCACGATCCTGCAGCACAAATCCCATGCCGCGCACGGCTATGCCCGCGCCGAATGCCTCGTAGTTACTTTGTATCAGAGAGACGATGTTGCCCTCGCGATCGACCACCGAAAGATAAGTCGTGTCGCTGAAAGGCGGTGAACCCGGGGCAACCTCGCAATTTGCTTTTGCGGGATCGATGAGTTTGGCGCGCTGCTGTGCATAATCTTTCGACAAGATTCCTTTCACCGGAATCTTCGCGAATCGCGGATCGGCGTTATAACGTCCCAGATCGGCGTAGGCCAGCTTCATCGCTTCGATCTTCTTGTGCAATTCCGTGACGCTAAGCGGACCCTCGGCCGATGGCGGCGAAGTCTCCATAATATTCAGCATCTCCAGTGCCGCCACGCCTTGACCGTTCGGAGGAAGCTCGTAAATCGTCCAGTCGCGATAGGTGGTAGAAACGGGCTCGACCCATTCCGGAGAAAACTCCGCCAGATCGTCAAATGCCATCGTTCCGCCCAGACTCTGCGACGTGCTCACAATCGCGCGCGCAATCTCGCCCTTGTAAAATGCGCTCGCTCCATTCTCGGCCACCAACCGGAACGCCTTTGCGAGATCGTGATTCTGGAACATTTGTCCGACCGCGGGAGGCTTGCCACCGGGCAAATAAACCCTCCGGGCTTCCGCATCGTCCGCAATCCAATCAGTCGCGTCAGTCCAATAGGAGGCAATAATTTCAGGAACGGGATAGCCATCGTCGGCGTAGAAAATCGCAGGTTGGAAAAGATCTTTCCACGCGAGCCGTCCAAAACGTTCGTGTAGTGCGTGCCAGCCCGCGACCGCACCGGGAACTGTGACTGAGTCAATGCCGGCAGGCGGCATCGAGGCTGCACCCTTCGCTTTCAAGTATTCAATAGTTAATCCGCGCGGCGCCCATCCGCTTGCGTTGAGGCCGTACAGTCTGCCCGTCTTCGCCTCCCAGTAAATGGCAAACAGATCGCCCCCCATGCCGTTCATCATGGGCTCCGTCACGCCGAGGACGGCATTCGCGGCAATTGCCGCATCCACGGCCGAACCTCCCCGCGCCAGTATTTGTGCGCCCGCCACCGAAGCCTGCACGTGGCTGGTGGCAACAATGCCATACTTTGTAACCACCATTGAGCGCGCGCTGGAACGGTCTCGTGCCGACATGGAACAAGTGAGAAGCAGCACAGCGGCTGCAATCCGAATCGAAAGCTTCATGCTACACCTGCCTTTGTGTTCAGAAAATTCTCAAGGGGAATACTGCGACTACACAACGGGGATTCTGCTGGGATCCAGATTTCATTTGGGAGAGATGCAAGTTTCTCCAGAGCCAACTTATGATCCCCCGCGAACTTTGCGGCAGACTGTCCCAGCACAACGAGAGCAGCAATAGCGAGCGGTTGGGCGCCGCATTCCTGCAGGTCCGCAAATGTTCCACGAATCGCCGAGCCTGCGTTGACGACGTCGTTGACGATGGCTACGCGCTTGCCACGCACCACATCGCGAATTGCGCGCGGAAGACGGTATTGTACCGGGTAAAGAGCATCCCCAGACACACTTGCGAACCGCTCTGCGTATGTGAAAGGCAAACCGAGTTTCTCAGCGACCATCAGTGCCACGAACGCTCCTTCGACGAGCGGCCCGCATACCACCTCTACGTTGTGAGCCGCAAGGCGCGCGGCAATTTGTGCTGCCTGCCACCTGATCCGTTCCGGCCGCAGACACAATAACTCAAGGTCGAGCCACAGGTTGCCGTGGTGGCCCGACTCGAGCAGAAAATGTCCTTTGCGCGCAGGCAAAAGACGCGTGACCTCATCCTGTATTTCTCTTTGTCTTTGGTTCATGACCACGGGTGCGCGTTGCGAGAAGGTTGGATTATACGGCTCCGACAACTTATCATCCGGGGTGCAGAAAATGGTGGAGAAAATGAAGAAGGAAATCTCAGTGAAAGCAACCGCAACCCGGCTTGTTCTCTGTTGTTTCGTCGCTTTGTCGCTGACCTCCGCATTCGCGCAGCCGAAGCCTGGAACGGCGCCATCAAGCTCGGTGCAGCCCCAACCAATTCAGCTGCCACAAGACCTGAAGGTCACGGAATACAGCCTGCCTCCAGAAAAATTGGCCAAGGCGGAAGCTCTTTATAAGACGCGCACCGTCTTGTATTTGTTTGGCATGCTGTTCGGTATTGTGGTTTTGTGGGTGCTGCTTAAGCTGCGCGTAGCACCCGCCTTTCGTGATCTCGCCGAGCGCGTCAGCAAGAACAGCTTTGTGCAGGCGCTCGTCTTCGTGCCATTGCTGACGCTTCTGATCGCGGTAATTACCTTGCCCCTTGATATTTACGAGCACCGCCTCTCGCGCGCCTACGGACTCTCCGTGCAGGGGTGGGGCTCCTGGGCAGGCGACTGGTGCAAGGCTGAGGCAGTTTCGTTGGTGATCACGGTGCTGGCGGTCGCTGCGCTGTTCTGGATTATCCGCAAAAGTCCGCGGCGCTGGTGGTTTTACTTCTGGCTGCTGACGCAGCCTTTCGTGGTCCTGCTGATCTTTGTCGCTCCCGTTATCCTCGATCCGATGTTCAATAAGTTCGAACCGCTGGATAAGAGGCAGCCGCAACTCGTCAGCGAGATCGAGAAAGTAACGCAGCGCGGCGGACTCAGCATTCCGCGCGACCGTATGTTCGAGATGGAGGCCAGCGAAAAGGTCACCACCTACAACGCCTATGTCACCGGAATCGGCGCCACCAAGCGTGTGGTCGTGTGGGACAACACTTCGCGCGACATGACAGTTCCTGAAACGCTTTTTGTCTTTGGACACGAAATGGGCCACTACGTTCTGAATCACATTTACAAGGGCTTGGCTTTTTACTCGGCGATGACGTTTCTCGGGTTTTGGCTGGGACGAAAAATCGTGCTCGCGATGCTCGCGCGATGGGGCGACGCCTGGCACATCCGCGGCGTTAACGATTTAGCCGCTCTGCCTGTGCTGATGCTGGCGCTCTCGTTGCTCACTCTGGTAGGTGAACCCATCGGCAATGCTTTCAGCCGCTACCAGGAGCATCAGGCCGATGTCTACGGGCTGGAAGTAACGCACGGTCTTTTCCCCCATAACGGCGAAATTGCCGCATCCGCCTTTCAAAAGCTGGGAGAGAAAAGCTACGACTATCCCACGCCGAACCGGTTGCTCGTGTTCTGGTCTTACAGCCATCCCTCGATTCCAGAGAGAATCCGTTTCTCCCTGCAGTACGATCCTTGGGACGCGTCCGCCGGGCCGAGGTACGTGAAATAGTTGTTGCGTTCGTCAGCTTAGCAGACTGCGGAAAAGTCATCGCAAGCGCCAGGAGCAGACCTCGGGCGCTGAAGCGCGGACGCATTGTCAGCGAGTTAACGGCACGAGTGGAACTCGTGCCCTTCCCGAAGCAGCGGTGAATCGAGTTTTCGCGCAAGGGCTAGGTGACTTATGACCGCCCTACTTGTGTATGAGTATTACGGAAATTGCGTTGGTAACCCCGGAGTTGGTCACCGCTACTCGAACTCCAGCATTACGATCTCGGGATTCGATCCCAAGCGCAGCGGAGGACCCCATGTTCCTGCTCCGCTCGAGGTGAAGACCTGCATCTTTCCGATCCGGCTTAAACCATATACAAACTGCCGGTAAATCCGCCGAGCCATCCAGCTCCAGGGAATGAATTGTCCCAGGTGCGTATGCCCGGAGAGTTGGAGGGAAACGCCCGCGGCTTCCGCAACCTCCGGATGGTCGGGTGCATGGGTCAATAGGATGCTGGCGCGGTCGCGATCCAAACGGATGCGCCGCAGTACCGATGCCAGCCCGTCTTGCGCTGCATTTCGATACGGCACACCGACAATCTGCAGGCCATCTACTTCAACTTTCTCATTGCTGAGCACGCGCACGCCGGCCGCAGCCACGGCATTCAGATATTTGCTGTCGTCCCCAAACTGCTCGTGATTTCCCGCGACAAAATAAACTCCGTGCGGCGCGGTCAGGTCGCTCAGCGGCTCCGCCGCTCGTCCCGCGTCGATGGCGGTGCCGTCATACAAATCACCCGCGATAAAAATCGCATCCGGCTCTTCCCGCAAAATCTTCGCAACCATTCGCCGCAGAAAACTGCCGTTTCGCACGTGGCCAAGATGGAGATCGCTGATCAGGGCCGCTTTGCGTCCGTGCCACGCTGCTGGTAAGTTCGCGAGTCGCACAGTTGTCCGCGTGATTCGCGTCCAGCCAGCATTGATAACCCCGTAGAGTCCGGCAAAGGTTGCGACAAGAAAGAGCCATTCCACCGTCCGATGGAAGTTCATTTCCAGCCCAGCCAGCCGCGCGATTCCGAAAATGACCCACGAGCCAGTCGCTGCGAGGAAAAAGAAACTCAGAAAACCCATCCAGATCGCGGCAGCTCTATAAAACGCGCGCAACACAGGATTTGTGTAACGAAAGGCGAGTACCGATGCAGTCACAAAGCTCACCGATAAAATGCCGAGAACCAGCTTGAACCAAAACATTCTGGGGTGATAGCTGGCCGATGGCGAAAATGTCCACGTCTCATATAGAAAAAAATGGACAAAAAAAAGAACCGACTGAATCGTTACAATAAAACCGACGAAGCGTTTTGGAAGGCGCATGGTCGATTAGATTCCCCGACTTGCCATTTGGATTGTTGGCATGATTTCGCGAGAAGCTCTGCCGGCGATCATACGGAGAAAGATGCAAGAAACCATCAAGAATCAGCTGATTACCTTGCGCCGAGGTGGCGGAATCCTCGCGATCGTCCTGCTATCCCTAGCCAGTGGAGTGGGTTTGTGGGCACAAGGTTCGAAGCCGTCCCAGCCGCCGGAGGCTCTTGCTCAGCAGGGTTCCCAACCCTCCCCAAATCCCTTGCCGCCGGTTCAACTCGATGGCTCTGCCACCCTGCATCATTTAAACCAGATCATCAATTGGTATCGTCATTCCGCGACGGGCCTGTCCATCGGACAGCCTAGCGACGCCATTTATCAGGACAACGCACAAAGCCTTGCCGCGCAGGCCGTGCGGCTCGCGTTTCAGTCCGCGAAGGCCGAAAGCGCTCTGATCGCGGCTCAACAAAAGGTTAGCGGTGCGAATCAGGCGTCCTCCGAGACGACGCAGCAGCAAAATCTAGCGCAGACGTTGGCAAAGACTTCCGTCCAGATCGATCAACTACAATCCCAGATCGAGAATGTGAACGCGCAAATCGCCAAAGCACAGCCCGCGCGGCGCAATAACTTGATTTCACAGCGGGATGCTCTTCAGGGCCAGTTGGAGCTACAGAAAGCAGTTCTCGATGCTGTACAGAAGATGGCGGCGTTCGTGGAAACCAATGGCGAGATCGCGGCTGGTCTTGAGGGCGGCATCAATCAGCTCGCCAGATCGGTTCCCGAAGTTCTAGGCTCGCCAGCGCGCCTTCAAAAAGCGGTAGCGACTCCCGCGTCCACACCTGCAACTGCCAAACCCTCGCTGGCGAACTCGGGCGGTCTGATCAGCGAGGCAATTACGTTGTACGACTACATGAGCGCCGAGCGCCAGATCGACGGACTCGTCGAAGAAACGGTCTATACGCGCAGTGTCGCTGACCGTTTGCGTACGCCGCTCCGAGACGGGCTCCGGGCAACCATTCAACTGAGTCAGAAGCTGGGTAATCAGCCTGCCGCTACCGATCCTCAGCAGCTTCAGGAAGAACGGCAAGCCTTTCAGGAGATTACTGATCGCTTCAAACAACTTTCCGGCGTTCTTCTTCCTCTCAGCCAGGAAATCGTCGTGCTCGACGACAGCAAGACAAACTTCGCCGAGTGGCGCGACTCGATTTCCCGGGAATCCAGGCACGTTCTTCGCTCTGTGCTCGTCCGGGTTTTCGGAATTCTGTTGGCACTGGCCGTGATTCTGATTCTTTCGGAGGTCTGGCGCCGGGTCACATTCCGGTATGTGAGCGAACCTCGCCGGCGGCGGCAGTTTCTCGTCATGCGCCGTGTGGTGATCGGGTTTTTGTTCGTGGTCGTTCTGGTCCTGGGCTTCGTCAGCGAGTTCAGTTCATTGGCGACTTTCGCCGGCTTCATCACCGCGGGCATAGCCGTCGGCTTGCAAGCTGTACTGCTTTCCGTTGCCGCGTATTTCTTTATCATTGGGCGGTACGGCATCCGCGTGGGGGACCGGATCAGCGTCGCGGGGATCACCGGCGATGTTGTAGATATCGGACTGGTGAGGCTGTACTTGATGGAACTGGCTGGGACGGGATTAGATTTTTATCCGACCGGCCGGATCGCCGTGATCTCAAACGCCGTCCTTTTCCAGACGGGCACGCCGCTCTTCAAACAAATCCCAGGAACCGAGTACGCGTGGCACGAAGTTGTGGTGATGATTGCGCCGAATGGAAATCATAAAGTGGCTCAGGAAAAGCTGGTGGCCACCGTGAACGCGGTCTATTCGCCATATAAAGAAGAGATCGAACGGCAGCATGCCGACATCGAACGCCGGGTCGACATTCAAGTGGAGATGCCGCGCCCGGAGGCGCGTCTTCAGTTCGCAGACGCAGGTCTGGAACTGCTGGTCCGCTATCCGGTGGAGATTCGAAAGGCGCCCGACATTGACGAGGAGATGACCAGGAAAGTCTTGGAACTGGTCGAAGCTGACGCGGAGCTGAAAGCTGCTGTCTCAGGTTCCCCTAAGATCCGCTCGGCAGTCAAGGGATGAGGCGCTCCGCAAAGGCAAATGCCCGAACTGCCAGATATCGCCGCCTACATCAGTGCTCTCGAACCACGCATGGTTGGGCAGCCGCTTAAACGTGTGCGATTGGTTAGCGCGTTTCTGCTTCGCACCGTGCAACCTCCGCTTGTGGATGTTGAAGGTCAGGTAGTACGCGAGGTACGACGCATCGGCAAGCGAATTGCCGTTGGAATGGAGAACGATCTCTGGCTCGTACTTCACCTGATGATTGCGGGCCGGTTGCACTGGCGCCCTCCGGACGCCAAGCTGGCAGGCCGCCAGACTCTTGCCGCTTTCGACTTTCCTGGTGGTTCTCTCGTCCTAACAGAAGCTGGATCGAAGCGGCGTGCGTCGCTGCACGTCGTCGGCAGCGAAGAAGGTCTGCGTTCCATGGACGCCGGTGGAATCGACATCTTCGCGGCTGATCTCAATTCTTTCCGCGATACACTCATCGTCGAAAATCACACGCTCAAGCGAGCTCTCACCGACCCGCGCCTGTTGAGTGGCATCGGCAACGCATATTCCGATGAGATCCTGCACGCCGCGAAACTGTCCCCGATTTCGCTTACGCAGAAATTGAAACCGGAAGAATGGCAACGCCTGTTCACCGCTTCTCGCGAAACGCTTCAGCTCTGGATCGACCGCTTGCGAGCCGAGGCCAAGGCAGGGTTCCCAGAAAAGGTCACAGCATTTCGCGAGGGTATGGCAGTCCATGGGCGTTACGGGGAGCCGTGCCCTCGCTGTGGCGAGAAGGTTCTGCGCATTCGTTATGCGGACAAAGAGACTAACTACTGCGCCCGCTGTCAGACTGGCGGAAAGGTGCTCGCCGATCGCAGTTTGTCGCGGCTATTGGGATCGGACTGGCCGCGCACTCTGGATGAACTGGAAGCTCTCAAGCGCCGCTAACGCTGGGCGCCACGACGCTCAGTGCTTGTGAAAGATTTCGAAAATCAGGTTGAAGAATTGCACGAGGGTTACGCCGATGGCCACATACACTGCGATCTCCAGGCGGCGCCCGGCCTCCTGAGCTCCACGCAACAAATCGGCGACATCTTTCGTCGCCTGATGCAAAGTATCGGTCAGTTGCTCGAAATGCTGCACCGAGGCCCTCATTTTCTCGGAGGTTCGCGACATCGCCAGCGATGCTTCGCCGAACTGCTGTCCATTGCGCAGGTCGAGCTCAGCCCGGCACGCTGTCCACCACGAGCTCCCGGGCTCGCGGTCATACATCCGTTGCCGGATCTCGGCATAAGAACGGTTCTTCAACAACTCCACCAGCGCTGGCACTTGCTGGTCTGAAATCTGCGTGTCCTCGCGGACACTGTTCTCCCCACCTCTGACATCGTCAATGAACACCGGCATTCGATGAGCCTAGCAGCCCGGTTCCACGGGGTTGAGATTACCGAGGTGCACTTCCGGCGCCCGCTTCTCCGCTCAAATTGAGCAGGGTAACTGACCTTACCCCTGACCTTTTTCCCGCCGCGCACGTATTATTGCACCCTACAGAAACAAGCCAGCGCCTAAGTTTTGTCGATGGTTGCCGGGGCGCCGAATTGTGGTAGCGGGGAAGTTTCCGCCCGTGGTTACTTTCCCGTGTAGCTAACTCTCCAGATCGAGTTCGATCCATCGTCGCTCACCATCAGCGAGCCATCGGCAGCCACCGTTACGCCCACCGGTCGACCCCAGACGTTGCCATCGGGTAGCACGAAGCCAGTAAGAAAGTCCTGGTACTCGCCGCTGGCGTCGCCTTTTTGATGCAGAGGAACGCGAATCACCTCGTAACCCACGCGCACAGTCTTATTCCATGATCCGTGTTCCGAAGCAAAAATATCTCCTTTATACTCGGCAGGGAATTGCTGACCCTCATAGAACGTGAGTTCAAGCGACGCGTTGTGTGGTTGCAACAACACGTCAGGCACGATTACTTTGTCCTTTAATTCCGGGTGCTTGTCCTTGTGCCGCGGATCCTGATGCCCACCCATGTACCACCAAGGCCAGCCGTAGAATCCGCCTTCCTGCACGTGTGTGATGTAATCGGGGACCAGGTTATCGCCCAGGCCATCCCGCTCATTCACCGAGCACCACAACTCGCCGGTCTTTGGATCTACGGCAATCCCGCCGCCGGCATTGCGAATGCCGTAGGCGTACACGCTCAACACGCAATTTTCCGGATTGCACACGAGAATATCGGCACGGTTTTTCTCGGTGGGATGCGTGTCGGGATCGTCCACGTTCGATCCCGAGCCGTCCGCCACAAACATTTTCTTTCCGTCCTGCGAAAACTCCACAGCACGGGTCCAGTGCCCATTGCAGCATGGCAAATCGGCGATATGCTCTGGAGCGCCGCCCGCCTTCAGATCGCCGTTGTGATATGCAAAGCGAACGACTTCGTCGGTATTGCCCACATACAACCATTGCGGATCAGGGCCCGGGGGATAAAACGCCAGACCATACGGACGTTTCAGTCCAGCGGCAAAGATGGCTACCTGCTCGGGCTTTCCGTCGCTGGTAAGGCCGCGAAACACCCGAATCCGCCCGGGGTCGCTCTCCGTAAGAAAAATATCTCCGTTCGGAGCCGTCCGCAAGGTCCGAGGATTGTCGAGTCCCGCGGCATACATCTCCACCTTGAATCCGGCTGGAGCCACCGGCCAGGCATTATCAGGTCGCGCCGAGAGTTCCGGACCATTTTCCGCCGATTGGGTCGCATAGGGCTGGGGAAGATCTTTCACTGTAATTTTGCGTGCGGTGCCTGGCTTCTCGTAGCGAAAATCGGTGAAGGGAGGCGTCGGGGGCGGCGCCTTCAACTTCGACGTGCTCGTATCGATCGGCGCCGCGCTAGCCTGTTCGGTCGCGGGAGCAGATTCCATCGACTTTACGTACGTGATGATTTGCCAACGCTGCTTGGCCGGCAATTGCGTCCATGAAGGCATGCCATTATCTTTGTCGCCCTTCGTGATAAACCAGAACACTTCGCCGGGAGCAACCGAATCGAGTTTGCCATCCACCAGGGACGGCACGTTGCCCGTGCCCTTTCCCATCTTGCCGTGACACGACAGGCAATTGCGAGCGTACAAACTCCTTCCAGCTTGCGCGGCAGTCGCGTCTCCTTCGAATGGATTCTTCATCGCTTTGGCGGAGTCTGGAGCGTTGTGAAAATTGGTGTCGACGCCGGCCGCGAGCAAGAGCGCGACAGGGAGGATGATGGCCGTGGCAATGAGCAGCAATCCACTGCACAAGAAGCGCATGAGTTCTCTCCAGAGTACACGCAAAACTAGGATTTACTCAGCACTTTGGATGCACCACATCAGTGCTTGGATGACGCCAAGGAGTCGATTTTGAGTTCGGAGGCTCGTTAGCCGAACCGCTTGTCGACGACTCGCTTCCATCCCTCTCGACCCGTGGGCCTAGGAGCACGGATATGCCAAGCTCCATCCCAACATGTTTGGGATCTAATTTCGATCCAAGGTCCGCAACTCGTCGCGCGTTCCGGGGTTGTGTAGCTTTGTGAGATCCATACAACCTTTGGCCCGTCAAACTTGATCAGAGTTCAGAAAGCCGTATAAGCTGAAGAATAAACATACATAACCCCGGACCCAGACGGAGCGTTGCATGCGTTCTTGGAAGTGCCTGTTTTTGCTTCTGACCTCAACCTTGTGCGTTGCCGCGCAATCGGACCGCATTCTCGGCCCAATCGATTCCTCGCAGAGGGTCATTCTTCCAAGTAACATTCATCGCAACGCGTCACCGCAGTATGACCAGGGCCCGGTTGAGGCGACGCTCCCATTCAAATATGTCACGCTCGTGATTGCGCCCTCACCGAGTCAACAAATGGAGCTTGACCAGCTTCTTGCGCAGCAACAGGATCGCTCTTCACCGCAATTTCACAAATGGCTTACGCCAGAGCAATATGCGGACCGTTTCGGCCTGAGCGAGAACGATATAAGTAAGATCACCGTATGGCTCGGATCGCAAGGTTTAACGGTGCTGAAGGTGGCTCGCGGGCGCAACTCCGTAGTTTTCAGCGGGACAGCGGCCCAGATTCAAAGCGCATTCAACACCGAAATCCACTATTTTGATGTCAATGCCGAAAAGCATATTGCTAACTCAACTCCCGTCCAGGTCCCAATTGCGTTGAACGGCGTCGTTTCCGGAATTCGCGGCCTTACCGACTTCCGCCCGAAACCAATGTATGTGCGTCCGGTTCGTAGCGACAACAGCGGCCCACATCCCAGTTACACAACGACTATTTCGGGTGCAACCGATTACTTCCTGGCGCCGGGCGACATTGCTACCCTCTACGACATCAATCCTCTCTACAACGCATCGACGCCTATTGATGGCACGGGTCAGAGGCTCGCCATCGTTGGCCAGACGGATGTTTATTTAGCTGACCTCGTTGATTTCCGTTCCGGCTTCGATCTACCCACATTTACCTGCGCTACCGGGTCTACGGGCTTAATTACGGGTTGCAATACGACGAATTTTCAGTATGTGCTTGTCGGTGCGGACGAAGGCGTCTCTCCTTTTGGTGATCTGCTCGAGGCTGACCTGGACCTTGAATGGTCCGGAGCAGTCGCCCCGAATGCGCAAATTGTCTTTGTTAACGCTCCAATCAATTCCACCGGCACCAGCGGCGGTGTCAACGTCGCCCTCGCTTACGCCATCGACAACAATATCGCGCCGGTCATCAGCATGAGTTATGGGCTCTGCGAACGTGAAAACGAATTGCTGGAAACCGAGCTTCAGCAGGGAAATACTGAGGGGATCACGATTCTAAACTCTGCTGGCGACACCGGGTCGTTCGCCTGTGACGATAATCCGCCGTCCACCACGCCTACTCCGCCTTTTGCAACAGCGCAGGGCGGGTTGGCCGTGAATTATCCCGCCAGCAGCCCCGAGGTCACAGGCGTTGGAGGCACCTCAATTCCCGCCGCCGATTTCACCAGCAGTTTTTGGAGTGCCAGCAACGGAGCCAATGGAGGCTCTGTCCTGACAGCCCTTATAGGGCAAGAGGTCTCGTGGAATGACAACGAAGCGCTTGCCCAGTTCTGTCGAGCCAACGCAACTAATGCGTTTTGTGAAAACGGAGGTCCTCCTGCCGTGACGGGCTGGGTTCCGCTCACTTCCACGGCGACGGCGGCGCAGGTACAGGAAGATATTTGGATTTCAATTGGCGGCGGCGGAGTTAGCAACTGTGTTACGCAAACTGGCGGTATATGTGCCGGCGGATTCGCCCGACCGACTTGGCAGCAGGCGATAACGATTCCTGGGCTAACAAGCCCACAGAGCACTTATCGTTTCGTGCCCGACCTCTCACTTCTCGCGTCACCGAATTATCCAGGCTACATTGTCTGCACTCCGCAGGAGGAGGTTGTCTCCAATAGCACCATCACAACGAGCACTTGCAGCCCGGGTGGCGCAGGTGGTATTTCAACTGCGGTTGATACTTACCTTTCGCTTGTTGGCGGAACATCCGCTTCGACACCTGTCTTCGCCGGCATCGTTACCCTGATCAATCAGTACCTCGGAAGTTCCGGCTTGGGCAACATCAATTCAACGCTATATAGCCTGGCCCAGAACACATCTGCCGGCGCCTTTCACCAGGTAACGAGCGGCGATAACAACGTTTATTGCCAGGCAAATACTCCTACAGGACAGCCCACCTATGTGATCTGTCCGTCCGCGGGTGTCGCCGGTTTTGGCGCCCCGGCCGCTGACGCAACCACTGGCTATAACCTAGTCACGGGTCTCGGCTCCGTCGATGCCAATGCCCTGGCCATTGCCTGGGCCGCCTCTCGCACCGCTAGTTCGATCACGATCTCACCCTCTGCTACGAACGTCTTTGCGGGCGCGGCAGTTACCTTCACGGTCGCGGTTACTCCCGCGACCGGTGTGGGAACCGTGAGTTTCTCTACTTCCAATAATGGATCGACCACGATTTTGGGAACCTCTACTTTGAATATTCCCTATCCCGCGACCGCCGGTGGAACCGCCACCTTCACCACAACGGCGCTTCCTGCCGGATCGAATACCGTCACGGCTACTTACGAGGGGGATGGTTCCCACAGCGGCTCTGTGTCGGCCGCCGCTGTGATTACCGTGACGACTCCGTTCACAATCTCCGCCATTCCAGCGAGCCTGACCGTTTCCGCGGGGCAAACGGGACCACCCGCGACCTCCGCTATAACCATCACACCTGCGGGTGGTTTCACGGGAACCGTGAACTTCACCAACTCCACAGTTTCCAGTGGCGGCAGTTGTTCCGGCCTGCCTGCCGGTGCGCTTTGCAGCTTCAATCCGCCTAGCGTCACGATGAATGGGACCTCCTCCGTATCGGTTGGCCTGACGATCGCTACGACAGCAAACATGGCGCTGCCTAAGGGGCCTCAGGCAATCACGGTAACGGGGATCAGCGCGAGCGGTGCGATTTCCACCACTATCAATTTGACGGTGACTAAAAGTACCGAAACCTTCACTCTCTCGTCGACGGCTGTGACCTTCCCCATTGGCGTGGGAGGAACCGTCAAGATCCCGATCACAGTGAACAGTACAACTGGCTTCATCAGCAGCAGCAACAGCACAACGGTGTTGCCACTCACCTATAACTGCTCTGGAATTCCGGTCACCGCTGAAATTTCTTGCCAGGTTTCGGGCAACGGCCAGCCGACGACCGCCAGCTCGGTAACCGTGACCCTCGTGACTACACCCGTGACCACCTCACTGCTTCTTTCGCCCTTTGGACGCAGCCGCATCTTTTATGCCCTGCTGCTGCCCGGCTTATTTGGATTTGTATTTGTAAGGCTCCGCACGCGGGGCATCCGGATGATTAGCTTGATCATAGTTCTCGGACTTTCCGCATTGTGGCTGGGCTCTTGCGGCGGAAATAACAACAGCAACAACAGCCTGAAGAATGCCGGAACGCCTCCCGGTAACTATGTCGTTACCATCAGCGCCACTACTGGCGGGCCGGTCCCGGTTACCAACTCGAACGCTCCCTTCTCAATTACTCTGGCTGTGTCGTCGCAGTAGAGAGTTGACGCATCACAGGCAGTTTGATCAGCGAACTCCCATCCGAAATTGCAGTTGCTTGCGGTAACGCTGGCTCAAGCGGAGTCTGGCGCCGCTTTCGAGGAGGACTTCGTATTCGCCATCTTTGCCGAGTCCCAAACCTCGGACGCGCTCAAGATTCACAATCGTTGAACGGTGGATGCGGGAAAACGTGACCGGATCCAAATCCTGTTCGAGTTCAGACATGCTGCGTCGCAGGAGGTGTGTTTTCGGACCCACATGGAGGCAGGCGTAATAGTCCGCTGCCTCAATCCAGTCGATCTCTGAGACTTTCACAAACGAGATCTGCCCGACGCTCTTGATGGCGATGCGCTCCGGCCTTCTCGGTACATCCTTACCACGAGCGATCTTTTGCTTGGCGCGGTCGAGCGCGCGCTCGAAGCGGGCGTTGTCGAACGGCTTCAAAAGGTAATCGAGCGCGCCAGCTTCGAAAGCGCGCAGAGCGTATTGATCGTAGGCCGTGACAAAGACGATAGCCGGAGGCAAGTTGCGGCCCAGCAGTTCGAGCACGTCGAAGCCGTCACATTCCGGCATCTGCACGTCGAGAAACACCAGGTCTGGCTTCGCGCTGCGGATTTTTTCCACTGCCTCCGCGCCCGAAGTGCACTCACCGCAGATTTCAATCTCGCGGTCCTGGCGCAACAGCACGGCAAGATTGCTGCGTGCCAGTGGTTCGTCGTCAACGATGAGCGTGCGTATTCTTGCAGCAAGAACTTCCGGTTGCACCGCTCACTCCTTGCCCGGAGAAACGAGCGAGGGAGCGACGACGGGCAGGGAAACGAAGGGCACGGAAACGGATGCTTCGACGCCCCCGGAACTCCGGTTTTGCATGCTTAATTCGAACTCATCTCCGTAGAGATTTTGCAGTCGAGTGCGTATGTTAGAAATCCCGACGCCCGAACCATTGTTATCCCAACCCGCAACCAGGCCAGGCCCGTCATTGTAGACGCGGACGGTGAGCGTGCCGTTCGAACGAGATGCGTTGATCCGGATCGTTCCACCCTGGACTCGTTTTGCGATGCCGTGTTTGACTGCGTTTTCGACCATGGGCTGCAAGATCAGGCTTGGAACCTGAGCCAGAAACAGTTCCTTTGGGACATCCACGCTCACTTGCAAACGGTCGGCAAATCTTACCTTTTGAATGTCCAGATACGTCTGCGCGAACTCCAGTTCCTCCCCCAGCGGCACTTGTTGTCGATGGGAGTCTTCCACGACGCGGCGCAGAAGATCGCTCAAACCGGCGATCATGTTTACAGCCGCATCGTTTCTCCTCTCGCGCACCAGGCCGGCAACGGCGTTGAGCGTATTGAACAGAAAGTGCGGCTCGATTTGTCTTCGCAGAGCATTGAGCTGTGCCTTGGAGAGTTGCTCGTTGAGGCGCGCGGTTTCGGCTTGCTGAAGCGCCATGCGCTCTCCGAAGTCCATCATGTAACTTATGAGGAGGACGAGACTGTAAAGGATCACATACGAGAGTAGTCCGTTGTAGAACTTGTCTCGCCAATGATCTACGAACGGCGCGGGCGGCGGAGTCGTCGCATATGGGTTGAGCAGCACTTCCATACACGACGTCCAAGCCGAGGAGGCCAAGCCAATCACAGCGCAGGCCGCAAGGTGCATGCGCCAGGTAGAAAAGCGTCTCCATTGCGCGGGGGGGTAGCGGCGACCAAGGCGCAGCACGATCGGCGTGGCCAATGCCCACGGGATCCATGAAAGCAGCAGCGTGACAAACAACTTGCCCCAGGCGTGGTGCATGCCTTCTGACCGCATCACAAAGACGGTCTGAGTGCCATCGAACAAACCAATGCCCAACCAGATTGTGGCAATCCAGAACCATCGTGGCGATTCGGAAAGCGTGCGGGGCTGGCCCATACGTGAATCGTATTCTACGACTCGCCCGATAGGCGGGAAAAGCAGTGAACTGCCTGCTCCGTGCAGGGACCGATCTGGCCGAACGAGCGGCTTGGCTTGATACTGCCGCTACCGACATGAATCCACGTCAACGAAAGCAGGTCGACAGGATCGGGAAGTGCTATGAGAAAACCCTCCGTTTTACTGATGTTGGCGCTGGCTTTTATGAGCCCAGCGGTGTCAGCTTCGCAGTCGGCTCCTGCGTCTGCATTTCACAAACTTCAGGTTCTGGCCGGTGAATGGGAAGGAAAGGACGACCACGGCAATACGGCAAAGACGAATTTCAAATCCATTGCAGGTGACACGGCAGTGATGGAGACGCTGACCGCATCGGGCATGGACGAAATGCTGACTCTCTACAGCATCGATGGAGACGGGATCTCGCTGGTCCATTACTGTCCAACCGGCAATCAACCACATATGCGCGCTCTACCGGGCGAAGATGACCCGAAAGAACTCGTCTTTTCGTTTCAGGGCGCGACTAACCTTGCCAATCCAGAGATTGGTCACGAACACAAAATGGTGCTCCAGTTCGAGGACAAAGACCATATTACTGAGCACTGGACTTGGCGCAAGGCAGGTAAAGACAGCGAGACGGTCTACAAGTTCGTTCGACGAAAGTAACTAAGCAAAGTTGGCTGTCAGATTTCTGGAGGCTTTCATGAAACTCTTTTTAAGCGTCGCGCTGGTTTGCGGCTTCTGCCTGGCGCTCCTGGCCGGACCGGCGGAGGAGAAATCTCCCAAGCCGCAATACGACGCCAAGGGTGCACTTCTTCGCCCTGACGATTATCGCGAGTGGATGTTTCTCTCCGCCGGCTTTGGCATGAATTACAGCCCCGCCCCGGGTAGTCACGAAATGTTTACCAATGTCTTTGTCCCGCGCTGGGCCTATCAGGAATTTGCGGCTTCCGGCAAATGGCCGGAGCAGACCATGTTCGTCATCGACGAGCGCGACGCGCAAAGCAAAGGCTCGATCAACAAGACCGGCCACTTTCAAACCGACTTGATGGGCCTGGCAGTCGAAGTGAAAGACTCCAGCCGCTATCCCGAGAAGTGGGCTTACTTCGGATTCGATGCCGAGGGCAAGACCTCCGAAGCTATGCCCAAGGGGAACGGTTGCTGGTCGTGCCATGAAGAGCACGCCGCTGTCGAGCACACTTTTGTCCAGTTCTATCCCACGGTGAAGCCGATCGCAAAAAAGTTCGGCGTGTACAACGAGAAAAGGGAGCAGGTGACCGACGCGAAGTAGCTCCCGAAAAATCGCTGCTTGCTGATTGTTAATTAGCTCGGGATCGGCTTTGGGCGGAATCGGCGATCATCCATGAACAACCCCGCCGAAACCCGAAGCCCCGTTCCCCCGGGAGGCATTGTCCTCCTGTGCAAAAAGCTCCACACTTTGCCCCTTGCGCGTCCGCGCAAGGGCGAGTACCATTGAGTTGTTCTCATTGGCCTCGTTCCCGCGTTGGCCTTCCGCGCCCCAGGCCGTTCCCGGCGGCGCGACGGACTCCGATAACGGATAACCGATACGCATAAATTAGTTTTTTTCGCCAGTACGAGTTTGCTTCACCGGAAACAGCGGCGACCGCGATTGCGTCCAGCCCACCGCAATGGCGCGTGGAGATCGGTCCACGCTCCTCGAATGCGTTCGCGAGACTTGAAGATTTACAAATACGACTGAGACGTCAGGGAGCCTCCGCAAGAAAAGTGACTGAGCGCCAACGCGGCCAGAGCCTTCCGCAACCAATGGGGAAACTGAAATCGCAAGAGTTTGCAACACTGCACCGGGTCCAAGGCCCGGCCCAGCAGCTTTGAGAGGACTATGAACGCAGGACCAGGAAGACCCTCCGGTGGCGGCGGAGGCAGGAATCGACGGCGTCGGGGACGCCGTTCTAATAATCCGCGCGGCCCGCGCCCCGCCGGTCCCAGCCAGTCGCGCCACAACCAAGACGGCATCTACACCGCGCCCATGGATCACAGTTATCGCGCTGCCTTGGGCGGCAACAACGGTCAGGGAGGGCGTCGCGGTGCGCGGCCCGGCTTCGCTGCGCCGTTTGCGCCGGCCGATCCCGAGCCTCTTCCGGCGCGCGAAGATTCAAGCTCTCGAATCTTTGCCTTCGTCGACGATCTCTTCTTTCAGGCCAAGATTCAGGAGACCGCTCGAAAGTTGAACGTTAAGGTCGAGTTCGCCAAGAACGACAAGGACCTGGCCGAGCGCATGCAACAGAACGGCGAGGAGAAGCCGTCGCTGATTATTTTTGACCTCAACAACGCCAACGCGAAGCCGCTAACGCTCATCCCCAAGCTGAAGTCGAAGCTGAAAAAGGGTACCTCGATCATCGGATTCCTTTCGCACGTGCAAGGCGACCTGAAGCAGAAAGCCCATGAGGTTGGGTGCGACATGGTCCTGCCACGATCTGCGTTCTCGCAAAACTTGCCGCAACTTTTGCGACGGCACGGAGCTCCGGAAGACGAAAGTCCGACCGTACAGTAACGCGAAAACTGACTGGACACAGGAAACTGAGAACTGAGAACTGAGAATTGTCTTCCTATCCCGGCGGCCAGCCTAGCTGCCGTCCACCTAAGAGATGAACGTGAAGATGAAACACTGACTGGCCCGCTCCAGGACCCACGTTGAGAACCGTCCGGTATCCTTGCTCGATGTTCCGTTGCCGCGCGATTTCCGCTGCCGCTAAATGGCAGCGGCCAATCACTTCAGCGTCATGGGACTGGGCTTCCTTCAACCCAGCAAAATGCTTCTTCGGGACTACCAACACATGCGTCGGCGCCTTCGGATCGATGTCTTCAAAGGCGAACACATGCTCATCTTCATAAACTTTCTTCGAAGGAATTTCGCCGCGAATAATGCGGCAGAACAGGCAGTTGCTCGTGGGGTTGGTCATCAGGCCTCCGGCGTGAGGATAGCATTAAGCACGAAAGCGCCAGCGAACTAGCCACCGACCACTGATCAGTGGCCTCCGCCTTTCTAATCCAGTCGGACCACAAATACAGCGCCTTCCGGAGTGTGGGTTTCTGCGGCGAGCTTCTGGGCACGTTCGCGATCGTCATCGAGTACGCGCACTCGCACCCACCAATCTCCCGTGGGACTGGCGAAGCGCTGCACTTTGGCCGTATGGTACCGGTTCGTCAGATTGTCGGCGAGTTTATTGGCGGCCTCTTCGTGGGGAAAGCCTCCAATCTGCACCGCCCACTTTCCGCCGGTACCGAGCGGGACGGGAGTTTGCATCACCTCCACTCTCACCTCGGCCACTCCTGGCAGATATACATCGAGCTTGCGGGCTGCGGCCAGCGATAAGTCGAGAACCCGCCCGGGGATGAACGGTCCGCGATCCGTAATGCGCACCAGCGCTGAGTGGCCGGTGCTGAGATTCGTGACCCGAACAATCGAGCCCAGCGGCAACGTACGATGTGCCGCGGTCATCGCGTGCATGTTGTAGACCTCGCCATTCGATCCTCGCCGGTTGTGATAAGGAGGTCCGTACCAGCTTGCGCGCCCGGTTTCGGTAAGCAGCGGCGTGGCACCGGCAGGAACAACAGGTTCAGCGAGGTCAGCGCTTTCTTCGATACCCGGCTGACGGCCATTTTTCTCAGCAGCTTCAGGACATGGCGCGCTTGAACAAGGCTCGCCAGTCGCGGCTGGAGTTGGAGGTATATCTACCCGTGCCTGCTTGGGATGGCCGCAACTCGCGAGCAACCACAAGAGAAGAAGAATGAAAGCCCGAGCGTGGAAGATGAAAGCCCCGCGGCGCTGCGTCATTTGTGCGAGGATTTTTGCTTTTCCATGTAGTCGGCCAGTTCGGTGAGCTTTTGGCTCGCGGTGCGCAGGGCTTGAGTCGAATGCTGGCGAACCGTGGGCACAACCTCTTCGTTCAGGTATTTGATGAACTCCGGAATCTCTTTCTCGATTCGTTGCGCGGCCTCGGCGACACTCTTGCTGACGCGCCCCGACGCTTCTGCTATCTTGCTGTTGAAGTCGTTCATAATGCTCCTCGCTGCCCCCTGACGTGAATGACCTCATGCGACTGTTGCGGATGCCTAAGCTCTGTCATTATTTCTTGCGCGGGTCGCGGGGTCAATGGCGGGCATGTGAGAGAGCAACGTCTCTCGCGGCCGGCCCGCTGCTAAGATGATCTTACGCTGGTTGTCATTCTTGGTGCCGGAGCGTCCTACGATTCAGCCTCGCGGCTCCCACCCCTGCACTCGGGGAAGCTTCTCGAATGTGTGTATGGCTCAATAGGCAAATATGAATCTAGCACTCCAGCTAGATGCGCCAGCTTTGCGGGTCCATGGCTGGGCGTTGCAGCCTGAATATCTCGTGGAGGGTTCGGTCGTTGCTATTTGCGTGTTTTATCTTTGGGGGACGGTGACTACTAACAGCAGCTGCAATTCGCCCAATCTTTACATGCGAACGCGACGGCTGTCGTTTGTTGGATTATGCGCGACAGCTGCTCTATTGTTTCTCGGTCTCTTGTCACCTTACTACGGGATGATAGCTTTTTTTGCTGTTCCAGCCCCAATCGTGTTTGGCGTCTTGACTTTTCGTCCCACTCTTGTGCGGAAGAGATCTAAGTTACGTACATATTTGAATTTTTGTGTATTAGCTTCGGCTCTCGTCTGGGTGTTTCAAATATTCTGGCAGCTTCGCACCTGGAGGTGAGGACATGACGTCCTCCCTGTGTTTACCGTCCGCAACCCTTGATCGTGAGAGGTATCGGTTTCGTCGAAGTTTGCTTGCCTGGTATGACGATTACGCACGCGATTTGCCGTGGCGTGCGAATCGCGATCCCTACCGCGTGTGGCTTTCCGAAATCATGCTGCAGCAGACGCGTGCGGCGGCGGTAATTGAGCACTATCAAGAATTCCTGCGGCGCTTTCCCACGGTAGAAAGACTCGCGGCGGCACATGAAGCCAGTGTGCTTGCGGCTTGGAGCGGCTTGGGATATTACCGGCGCGCACGCATGCTGCACGCGGCGGCGAAGGTTGTCGCGCGAGAGCATGGCGGTAAATTTCCCGAGAAGCACGAGGGATTGCGGGAACTGCCCGGAATTGGCCGCTATACTGCCGCTGCGATCGCCAGCATTGCGTTTGATGAGCCGGTTGCAGTGGTAGATGGGAACGTCGAACGCGTGCTGCTGCGGGTGTCAGGAAAGCGATTGATGGGCGAGGAATTGTGGCGAGCCGCGAACGAACTGTTAGATGCAAAGCGTCCGGGCGATTTCAATCAGGCGATGATGGAGTTGGGCGCGACCGTCTGCACCCCGCGTGCCCCGGCATGCCTGACGTGCCCTGTGGTCGAGCTTTGCGCGACGCGCGGGGAGTTGGCGGTGACAGCCCACCCCGTGCCGCAGAAAAAGCGCGAGATTCACTACGCGCTCGACTGTCGCGAGGGGAAGGTGTTTCTAGTGCAGCGGGCGCAGGAAGCGTCGCTGATGGCGGGTATGTGGGAGTTACCAGAAAAGACAGGCGCGAACGGCGTTGGTACTCCATCGTACACGCTGCGGCATTCGATTACGGTGACGGATTACGCGGTCAAAGTGTGGCGCGACAGCACTGCCTCGCCGCCAGGGGGCAAATGGATTCCAATCGGTCGGCTGAGGCAAATGCCGCTCACAGGTTTGGCAAGAAAGATTCTCAGAAAAGCAGATGTTCTTTAGGTCGATAGAGTATCGACTATTGATGCCTGTCCAACCTCTGCATTCCGAATACCGCGTCATCTAAAATGAAGGTAGTCAGGGCGGGCTGTATACGCTGGCTCCGAAACATCCTGACAAAACGAACCGGAGGATTACCGATGGCGGCATTAACCGTGGGCACGAAGGCGCCAGATTTCGAAGTGAGAGCGATGGATGGTAGACGATTCGTGCTGCGTGATGAGCTGGCAAAAGGACCGGTGGTGTTGGCATTTTTCAAGGTTTCCTGTCCCACGTGCCAGTACGCGTTCCCGTTTCTCGAACGGTTGGAACGGGCCTATGGACACACCGGCGTCAGGATCATTGGCGTTTCGCAGAATGATCCAAAGCAGACGGCTGCTTTCACCAAAGAATTTGGAGTCACGTTCCCTGTGCTCCTCGACGACACTAACAAATATCTCGTATCGAATGCATACGGGCTGACGAACGTGCCCACGATTTTCTGGGTTGCGCAGGACGGCGAAATAGAGGTCTCCAGCGTGGGCTGGGTAAAAGCCGACTTTGAAGATGTAAGCCGCAAGATGGCTGAGTCGGGAAAGACGGTGCCCGTCGTGGTGTTCAAGCCTGGAGAAGACGTTCGCGACTTCCGCGCTGGTTGAGGCTCGAAGAATTGATCCCGCGGTCGCGGGACATTTATCCGATGCCATCCCAGAGAAGAACCATAGGTACAGCCGAAGATTCGTCGAAAGGCCGTCTGCGACGCTGACCTACGGTACCGATCAACCTCAATAAGGAAGGCCTTCGCATCCTTTACAATTGCATCAGCCCCCAGAAAATCATTGCTGGCGATAAGCAACTGTCGCTTCCGAACCCCCATCGCCGCGGGAGAAGACTGATACATGCATGCAATCGCAAGAGTAAGTGTGCTTGGCGTAATTGCCGTTCTGAGCCCCCTGGTGTGGGCGGCTGGCGGCGCGGTCCCTGCAGCGGCGCCCGCTGCAGTGAAGCGTGAGGCAGTGTCCGTGCGCATGCCCTCGGCTGCGTTCGCCGCGATGGAGACCATCGATCCGGAACACATTCGCTGGCACGTTCGCTATCTCTCACATGATCTTTTGGAAGGCCGCGGTACCGGCCAACGCGGCGGCGATATCGCGGCTGAATATATGGCCACTCAGTTCGCGGAATATGGATTAAAGCCCGCTGGCGATGCCGGGTCATTCGTGCAAAGAGTGCCGCTTGTCGGAATCACAACTCTGCCCGAAACGCAGTTTTCGCTTCTGCCGAAGCAGGGTGCTGCGATGAAATTGAAGCCGCTCGATGAATATGTGGCTTACGATCAAACGCAGCAGGCGCAGACAGATGTCGATGCCGAGATTGTGTACGTGGGTTATGGCATTGAAGCCCCGGAATATAACTGGGATGACTACAAAGGCGCGGACGTACGGGGCAAGGTGCTACTGATGCTGGTGAATGAGCCGCCCTCGGACGATCCCAATTTTTTCAAGGGCAAAGCCCTCACTTATTATGGACGCTGGACTTACAAGTATGAAGAAGCGGCGCGCAAAGGCGCAGTGGGCGTGATTCTCATCCACAAAGAGGATATGGCGAGTTATCCCTGGGAAGTGGTGCGGAACTCGAATTCTGGTGAGAAATCTTATCTGAAGCTGGAAGGTCCCGCGCTGAAGGTCGCATCGTGGATGCAGCTTGATGTGGCGAAGAAACTCGCCGCGGCTTCCGGTATGGATCTTGACATGATGATCGCCGATGCGCGCTCGCGCGAGTTTCGTCCCGTGAGTCTGGGCGCAAAGTTAAAAGCGCATATGGTGAGCAAGGTGCGGAATTTTGAGTCGAACAATGTAGTGGCGATTTTGCCAGGGTCTGACCGGAGTTTGAAAGATGAAGCCGTGATCTTTACGGCTCACTACGATCACCTGGGCATTCGCGCCGATATGCCGGGCGACAACATTTACAACGGCGCCGCCGACAATGCTACCGGCTGCGGCATTCTGCTGGAGTTGGCCCGCGCATTCAGCGTCGCGAAGCAGCGTCCGGGACGGTCGCTGATTTTCGCAGCCGTCACCGCGGAAGAACAGGGACTGCTTGGCTCCGAGTACCTGGGCAAGCATCCGCCGATTTCAGCAGGGAAGATTGCGCTGGATTTGAATTACGACGATGTGCAGCCGATCGGAGCGCCGGAAGATGTAGAAGTGTCAGGAGCGGAGCGGACTACGTTCTATCCCTGGGTGCAGGCCACGGCAAAGGAATTCCGGCTGGCGATCCGTCCTGACGCACGCCCCGAGGCCGGACACTTCTACCGCTCCGATCACTTCAGTCTGGCGCGGGTGGGCATTCCATCCTTCTCGATCAACGAAGGCATGAAGTTCAAAGGCCACGACGAGGCTTGGGGTGTGGCCCAGAACCAAGAATACATCGAGAAACGTTACCATCAGCCAGGCGACGAGTACCATCCCGAGATGAACTTCGTCGGGGACGCGGCGATGGCGCGATTCGGATTCGCGCTAGGCTGGGAGGCGGCAAGTCTGTCGCGCCTCATCGGCTGGCAAAAGGGCGATGAGTTCGAAGCGGCGAGGGTCAAGAGCAAGTAGGCGATCGCTGCGGCTCAAGGATAGAAGGAAAAGAACCAACGGCTGGAGTTACGCTGTGGGATAGAATACCTTTCGATGAAAATCTTCGGGGCGTGCTTACTAGGGATTTCCCTTACAACAACACTTGCTGCAACTGCGCAAGACAGACCGAGCGCCTCCGGGTCGTGGTCCGGCGTCATAGTGTCCAGCGCTTGTAACGCAGACGAAGCCTTCAACGAATCTCCGGAATGCATGCTCGATGTGCCCGGGGCGAAGCTGTCGCTCTATGACGATACGAACCGCGTGATCTACGCCCTTGATCCGAAGAAAACGGTAACCGCCCACCTCGGAGATACCGTTACCGTTCGCGGAACCATGGGCGGCGATGCAATTAAGGTCGCCTCGATTGAGCCCATGTCCATTGGTCTCGCCGTAGGCAAGAAGGCCCCCGCATTTTCGCTTCGCGACCAGTTCGGGCAGGTTCAGACTCTTGAAACTCTGCGGGGAGCGAAGGGCACCGTCATTCTTTTCTTCCGCTCCGCCGACTGGTGACCATTCTGTAAAGGGCAGCTGGTTCAGCTGCAGGATGCTGTTGCGCGATTCGAGAAGCAGGGAATCAAGCTGGCCGCCATCAGCTATGACTCGCAAGAGATTCTGAAATTCTTTGCCGACGGGCACAAAATCGGATACCCCTTGCTTGGGGATCCCGATTCTAAAACCATTAGGGCCTATGGTGTTCTTAATCGAGAAGCTACGGGCATGCAGAAGGGATTTGCGCGTCCCGGATATTTTTTCATCGATCCCCAAGGCATCATTCGGGAGAAATTCTTCGAAGCCAGGTACCGGGAGCGGCTCACCGGAAACAGTATTATTTCCAAACTCTTTCCAGAGTTGGGCGAGCAAGTAACCGAGACGATTGAGGCTCCGCATTTACAACTGGCGGTCGAGCAATCCGATTCAGTCGCCGTTCCAGGCACGCGTATCACGCTCGCTGCCGAAGTGCGGCTACCGCCGGATATGCATGTATACGCGCCCGGTGCGAAAGGTTACAAGCCAATTCAGTTGGAGATGGACCCAATGCCGGAGATGGAATTCAAGCCGGCGATTTATCCTCAATCCAAAATATTATTCCTGCCGGTGATCGACGAGCATGTTCCCGTTTTCGACGGAACGTTTCGCATCAGCCAGGATGTTAAAGTCAGCTCCAGCCCGGAGTTCTGGGGTTCGTTGGGAAAGTACGGGAAAATCTTCATAATTACGGCCAAGCTGGAATATCAGGCCTGCGACCAAACGATGTGCTACCTGCCATTGTCCATCCCGCTCAAATGGCAACTGCAAGTCCTTCCACTGGATCGTACGCGGGCGCCCGTCGAAATTCGACACAAATAATCGAGTTTGATTCCTTCTTCACTTCGCCGGGCAAGGCGCTCCCGCCGCCTGCCATTGTTTTACCATCGCCGAAAATTCATCGTGCGGTATTGGTACCGGAGTTCGACCCTCGCCAGGATTCCAGCCCCACATCAACAACTTATCTGCCGTAAGGTGCTCAACCAGTTGATCGAGATTGCGGCCGCGGTTTTGCTTCGGGTCCTTGATCGATTCGCAGATCTGCGCGTCGGTTAATCCTTGCCAGATCATGGGCATGCTCGGAGGCGGCAAGCGCCAGCCCGGCGCGCCTGGCGGCAAGTGCGCTCCGTCAAGATTGTGATCTTGGTGGCAAGTGTTGCATTTTACTGCTGTAACTCCGGAGCCGAGGGGGCCGCGCCGTATGTTCATGGTGTGCGGATGTCCGTCATCGCCCTGCCGCGGATAATCGCCCTGGGAATGGCAATTCATGCAGCGTGGATGCCGCAACACCGGAACAAATGCGGTGAAGAGTGCTCCATCGTCGCTTGCCGCGACCGGCTTCGGTGAAGCCGAAGGCGCAGCTGCGGCTGCAGAGCGCGCGAACCGCAACGCTCCGGCGACCCCGAACAGAATCATGCCCGTGATGAATAATCGCACTAAGGGCGGGCGCTTCATACAGCCTCCGTCATACGGATCGGCAGCCGGCGGATTCGTTTTCCGGTTACTGCGAAAATAGCATTTGCGATTGCCGGTGCGGCGCATGGAACGCCCGGTTCGCCGATCCCGCCGGATTTCTCGTTGCTCTCAACAATTTGGGTTTCAATTTCTGGACACTCATTCATACGCATCGCCGGAAAAGTGTGAAAGTTGGTCTGCTGCAGGCGGCCATTCTCGAAGGTCAGCTCCTGGAAGAGAGCGGCCGATGCGCCGAAAATCGCGCCGCCCTCAGTTTGCGCGGCGATAATGCCCGGATTTACATACCGTCCGCAGTCGATCGCACACACCATGCGATGTATTCGAACTCTGCCATCCGTGACCGACACTTCCGCAACGTGGGCAGAATAGCTTCCAAAGGCGAAGTGAACGGCGATGCCGCGCCCCATTCCCTTCGGCAGCGGCTTGTCCCATCCCGCCTTTTGTGCAGCTAGATCGAGCACGCCAAGATGGCGAGGCTGTTTCTCCAGCATCGCACGCCTGAACTGATAAGGATCTTTTCCCGCGAGCGCGGCGAGTTCATCGACAAAACATTCAACCGCAAACGCAGTGTGTGAGTGTCCCACGGAACGCAGCCACTGCACCGGCACATTGATTTCCGCCTGATGCGATTCCACGGCCACGTTCGGAATCGCGTAGGGAAGATCATCAACGCCCTCAACCGATGCTGGATCGTAGTCCTTCCCCTTCAGCATCACCGCCGCAAACGGCGTTCCAGCCATGATTGATTGCCCGACCAGACGCGATCTCCAACTGACTGCGTTACCGCTCGCGTCGATGCCGCCCTCGATGGCATGCAGGAAAGCGGGACGATACCAACCGCCCGCCATATCATCTTCGCGCGTCCAGATCACTTTGACCGGAGCACCCGCTGCTTTGGCCACCTGAACCGCTTCTACAACAAAGTCTGATTGCGGATTGGCGCGGCGTCCGAATCCACCACCCAGGAAAGTGGTATGGAGCTGAACCTTCTCGTTCGGCAGTCCCGCGACCTTCGCGGCATTTGCGCGATCCACTGTTTGGAATTGCGAGCCAGTCCAAACCTCGCAAGAGCCCGCTCGCAAATCCACAACGCAGTTCAACGGCTCCATCATGAGGTGCGACAGGTAAGGAACCTCGTACACCGCCTCGACCTTCTTAGCTGCATTCGCCAGCGCAGCCGCGGGATCGCCGTCTTTCCGCACGCTTGTGCCAGGGGATTTCGCGCGCTCGCGGAAGTCACGCATCATTTGAGTCGTACTGAAGGTTTGCATTCTGCCTTCGTCCCATTCGATGCGAAGCGCTTCTCTCGCCATCTTCGCCTGCCAGAAGGTATCGGCGATCACAGTCACGCCCGCGGAAATCGCAACAATCTTGCGAACTCCCGGCATCGCACCTGCACGGGAATCGTCGAAGCTTTTCATCTTCGCTCCGAAGATCGGTGGGCGAGCGACCACCGCCGTAAGCATTCCCGGCAATTTGACATCGATTCCGAAGACGGCCTTGCCGTTCAATTTCTCGGGAGTGTCGAGCCTCTTGATGGGCTTGCCAATCAGTTTGAATGTCTTTGGATCTTTCAGTTGCACGTGCTCCGGCGGTGTCAGCTTTGCCGCGCCGCCAACAAGTTGACCGTACGTCAGCTTGCGATTTGATCCGCTAAGTACTGCTCCGGACTCTGTTCGGCAGGTGCTCGAGTCCACGTTCCACTGTTGCGCCGCTGCGGCGACCAGCATGGCGCGCGCCGCGGCGCCGGCTTGGCGGAATTGTTCCAGCCCCGACCAGACGCTCGAGCTTCCTCCCGTAATCTGCATGCCAAAAGCCGGATGATTGTACTTGGGATCGACCGGAGCCGGCTCGAAACCAACCTTCGTCCAGTCCGCATCGAGTTCGTCCGCCAGCAACATCGGTAAAGAAGTGTAGACGCCCTGCCCCATTTCCGAATGATTCACGATGACCGTAACGCGTTCGTCGGTTCCGATGCGAACGAAGGCATTCGGCATAAAAACATTCGCGGAAGACTGCGCCGACGCCAATTGGCTCAATCGGGGGAAGTGAAAGCCAATCAGCAACCCGCCGCTGGCTGCGACCGACGCCCTGAGGAAGTCGCGGCGCTGCATTCCTTTGCCTGTGATTCCTTCGGCTGCCCTGCGACGGATCATCGCGCATCTCCCTTCGCCGCGATTTCTGCAGCCCGGTGGATCGCCCTGCGGATACGTGGGTAAGTTCCGCAACGACAAATGTTTCCGGTCATCGCGTCATCAATGTCCTCATCCGTCGGCCTGGGTTTGTCGCGTAGCAACACCGCCGCGCTCATCAGTTGCCCCGACTGGCAGTAGCCGCACTGCGGGACATCCTCTTCAAGCCACGCACGTTGCAGCGGATTACTAAGATCGGGCGACAGGCCCTCGATGGTCGTAACGGATGTGCCGGCTGCCCGCGACACGGGTGCGACACACGAACGCGCCGCCTCTCCATTGATGTGTATGGTGCAGGCACCGCACTGCGCCATTCCACATCCATATTTTGTACCGGTGAGGCCCAATTGTTCGCGGATGACCCAGAGCAACGGAGTAGAAGGATCCACGTCGAGATCGACGCGTTTGCCATTAACGGAGAAGCCGATCATTTTAACTCTCCCAGTATTTCTCCCGGAAGTTCGTCCGATTCACTTTGTGTCTCGAGCGGTCAGATGAGGTTGTCCGGATTTCAGCGATTTTACATCGCCGGAACGGCGTGCTCTGTGGATTTCTCCAAGGCGGGTGAGATGAGAGGCAGTTCCACGCGGATTGCGAGGCCCGCATTGGGATCTTTCTGGTAGAGAATTCGCCCGTGATGTTGTCGCAGGATGCCCTGGCATGCGCCCAGCCCCAAACTCGAGAGAGTCCCGACAGGCGCGAGTTCTTGATCCTGGACTTCGACCGCGAGCGTCGTATCGGAGATGTTGACGATGGCGACGCCGTCTTTGGGCTGTGCTGTAATGACGAAAGTGTGGCTGCGACGCTCTTCCGCCGCGTGCATTGCGTCGTTGATGATTTGTACACAGACCTGGAGCAACTGGTTGGAGTCTCCGCGGACCAACAGAAGCTCGTGCGGAAATTCGGTGCGCACCTCCATGTGCAACGATTGCCACTGCGGTTGCGAGAGTTTTACCGCGGTCCGCAGCAAAGTATTGAGATCCACTGGACCAAGTGCGGACGGGCTTGGCTTCGCGAAACTGATCAGGCTCGCTACCAGGGACTTGGTGCGGCGGGCGTGTTGCCCGATTCTCACCGCTATCTCATTCTGTTCCGGCGTCAGCGGTTTACTCAACAACAGCAGGTCGGAATAACCCAGCATTGCGGTGATGGGATTATTCAGTTCATGCGCGGCCCCACCCACCAGTTGGCCGATCGACGCCAGTTTCTCTGACTCCATGATCTGGGTCTGCAGGCGTTTCAGGTTCGCGATGGACTCTCGGGAATACGTGAGTAGCCGGAGTAATTCGCGATCGAGCAGCCGCTGTCGCACGAAAACCATGATGCCCATCAGAAGGGCGGCGCCCAGAGTCAGTACCAGGCGGAACGAACTTATACGACGGGGAACTGCCCCATCCAGAAGAGCCCACGCGGCAAACAATGGAAGTGAAAAGGCTGCGATCATGCCAAGCCGCGCCAGCCATACTCCATGAGACGTAGAGGTGGAGCGGACGCCGGTTTGCGGTTCGCGTTCACGCGTCCACAGTCCGATTACAGTAATCCACGCCATTGCGACTGTCAGGGGAATATCATAGAGACTGCCGGTGTAATAAGTGTTTCGGCCGAGCGCCCAGTTGGCTACATAAGAACCTGCGGCATAGGTGAAGCAAGCGCCGAAGAGGCTGGCATAGAAGGTCTTCCAGCCGCCTTTGCTACCGAGCCAGGCCGTGAATAAGGCGCTCAAAAATGCCAGTTTCTCGACCAGATACAAAGAGTTTAGATTGTGGTTGTAGGGCACGGCGTCGGGCACGACGTACTGCCAGGGGATCACGATGAGAATGTAGAGGTATCCCCACCAAATCATCAGCAGAGCGAAATCCAGATGACGCAGGCGCGCGGCATATTCATCCTGCGGGGCATGTGGCCGGAGCGCGACAGCGGCCATCAGTGGCACGATGTGAAGGAACAGGATCATGTCCCCGGCGCACAAGTCCGGAACTTCACTACGCAGCCAGACTTCGTAGTAAACCCAAAGCACTTGATAGGAAAACCAGAAGCCAATGCCGGTGGCCATCAGTATCCAGAAAAGACGCAAACGCCCACGCGATCGAACCGCCTGAGGAATAAGGGATACCGTCCCAGAGAACAACAAAAGACACTGGATCACATCGCTGAGTGCTGTCAGGCGAAACGAGTGAGGTACGAAAACCGAAGCCAATACCAGCGTCGCTAGGCACGCGGCGACGGCTGCCGTCCAGAGTTGGTAGTACTTGCGCAAGAAAACAGTCCTCGGAGCCATTCTAGACGGGGATTAGGGCAGTCCCTCGGTTACGGAAGTAATCTGCAGGAAACACTAGGAATCTCGCTGGTAAGCGGCTGAGAAAATGCCCGAGTCAGGCCAGGCATAAAGTTTTCCTTGCTCTCAATCTTTATTATCAATAATATGCGAGACATTCTGTGATGCTGATAATCCCTGTTCGCAAGCGGAAGTGATTTCTTTGCAGGCGGAACCCAATCACGGCTTCTTGAGCCGATCACTGGCTCCAAACGATCCCACCGAGACGCGCCGCATCGAGCGCTGGCTGGCGACCGCGCGCGTCTTCTTGGCGATTTCGGCATTAGCCGCCGTGTATATGGACCCTACACAATTGGGTCAATCCCCCGTCGCTTACGGCCTCTTAGGGTTGTACCTGATCCATGGCGTTATAGTGATAACGCTGTTGCGGCGCAGGCAACAGTCGACTGCAGCATTTCGCCTGTTAGTACATATTGCAGATATCGTATGGCCGGCTGTCATTTCGGTATTTGCCGAAGAGGCGCGAAGCCCATTTTTCCTCTTCTTCTTTTTTGTACTGGCGGCCGCAGCCTATCGCTGGGGATTGTGGGAAACGTTGGGCACAGCTGCGGCCGAGGTCGCGTTGCTTTGGATGGAGAGCTTCCTTTTCCTGCATGTATGGACGCCAAAGGGTGCTCTTCCATGGCGCGCCTTATCGGGCTTGAACGTAAATCTGGTGCAGTTTGAGCCGAAGCGTCTATTCATGCTCTCCATCTATCTGCTGGTAATGGGACTGCTGCTGGGGTACCTTGCAGGACAGCAAAAGAAATTGCGGGCAGAGAAAGCCGTCGTTACCAGCATGCTGGCAAAAGTGCGCGTAGAAGCCGGGCTGACCGGGACACTGCAGCAGATCTGCAGGGAGATTGTCAGCATGTACGGCGCGGCGCGGTTGCTGATCGCCTCGCAAGAGATCCACAGTCACCGAATCTTTCTGGGAGAGCTGCGTCATGAGGGCGAGCACCCTTCCGATTTCGTGTGGCTGGATTCTTCTCAACGCACCCAGAAGAGTTACTTGGACGATTTTCCTGGTGACGTCTGTTATGCGACGAACCAGGGAGATCGCTGGTCGGTGGTCGCACTCGATGGCGATGGCAATCAGCTCGCGTCGCCGACCAAAGAACCGTTAGTCCAGCTGAGGGAGCGGCAAAGTTTCCGATCCCTGATTACGGTTTCCTTTGTCTTCGGAGGCGAATGGCGCGGGCGAGTCTTCGTTTTTGATCCCATATGGCGAGGCGACACACAGGAGCAGCTGCGCTTTCTACTGGATTTGTTGCGCCAGGTGGGTCCGGCGGTTTACAACGTCTACCTGCTGCACCGGCTGAGGCGCCGCGCCGGAGCTGCGGAACGCGCCCGCTTCGCCAGGGAACTGCACGATGGAGCCGTTCAGTCGCTGATTGCGGTGGAGATGCAAGTGGATGTTCTGCGGCGTCAGGCGGAAACGTCTCCCGCGGTAGTCGAAGGGGAACTCGGCCGGATCCAGGGCTTGCTGCGGGAAGAGGTTTTGAAGCTGCGAGAATTGATGCAGCAGATGAAGTCAATTGATGTGGATGCACGAAAGTTCCTCAGCGTAGTCGCCGACACCGTGGAACGGTTTCAGCGGGAGACGGGAATTACAGCGCGCTTTGTAACCGATGTCGAGAAGCCACAGATGCCAGGAAGGGTATGCCGGGAGCTGGTGCGCATTGTGCAGGAAGGACTGGTCAATGTGCGCAAACACAGTCAAGCCCGCCACGCCCTGGTGCGCCTGAGTGAGAGTCCGGCTCAGTGGAGCCTGACGATGGAAGATGATGGCAAGGGCTTCCCGTTTTCCGGACGCTTGTCGCAGGACCAACTTGACCAGCTGGGAAAGGGGCCGACGATCATCAAGGAACGAGTCGGTTTGATTGCGGGCGCGCTCACTGTAGAATCGAATCCCGGTGTAGGGACGCGCCTGGAGATTAAGGTTCCGAGAGGTGGAGAAGTTTCCGATGAACTTTAAGAAGTCACAACCTGTACGTATCGTGATCGCTGACGACCATCCGATTTTCCGGGATGGTTTGCGTCGGCTTCTGGAAGCTGAACCGGATTTGAAAGTAATCGGTGAGGCGTCGGACGGCGCGGAGGCGGTCAGACTCGCGCGGCAAATGAAGCCCGACATTCTTCTGCTGGACCTGGCCATGCCCAAGCATCCTGGCCTGGAAGCCTTGCGGGACCTCAGCGTGGGATCGAATTCGACTCCGGTACGCGTGATCCTGCTGACGGCCGCCGCGGAAAAGAGCCAGATCGTAGAGGCTCTCCAACTGGGAGCGCGGGGAGTGGTTTTGAAAGATTCCGCCACTCAACTGCTCCTGAAGGCGATACATACCGTCATGTCGGGAGAATACTGGGTGGGACGGGAGAGCGTCTCTAACCTCGTGCAATATCTGCGAACCTTGGTGCAGTCTTCCTCCGACGAAGCGCGGCAGAAGAAATTTGGCCTAACCCCTCGCGAGCTCGAAATTGTCGCTGCCGTCGTGGCGGGATATTCGAATAAAGAGATCGCCGAATATTTCAAGATCAGCGAAGACACGGTTAAGCATCATCTCAGCAACATCTTCGACAAGCTGGGAGTCTCCACGCGTCTGGAGCTCGCACTTTTTGCGGTGAATCAGTCCTTGCCGTTGAAAAGCATTGCCTGACAATGAGTTAGACGATTTTAACTGAAGTAACACTACATGGCACTAAAGGGCCATTGGCGGCGCCCACGGGTGCCACTATCATGGTTTCAAGACCAGCCTCGGGACTGCAATTGATCCGGTCACAGTAGCAAGGGATCTATTCCCGTTTGCAGTGGCAGCTAACAAGTATTTTAAGGAGACGGAGCCCGTGGCAAGAACTTTGCGATACCTTTGGAACGGTGAGAGCGGTCAGGACATCGCTGAATACGCGGTGATGCTGGCCGTCATCCTGGTGATCGTGGTTGGTACGATACGCCTTATTGGCTCGAACGCTAACAACGTGTTCTCGAACGTTGCCAGTTCCATCCAGTAGTCGCGAGATAGCGACTTATTCGTCGACGTAGGGCGTGCCGCCGGGCACGTCTCTTTCTCTTCCTGTGCTGAATCCGCTTGTGCAGAATCCTGGTTGCTAATTAACACCGCACTACTTTGGGACTCTTGATCCCCTTTGTTGCATTGCGCGTGTCCACCACCAGTTGTGCTTCGCCAACAATCTTCTGATAATCGTAGTCGGAGTGATCGGTGATGATCACAACGCAATCGTATTGCCCCAATTTTTCGAGCTCGGTCCGTTTCATCTGCAAATCGTATTTGCGCCCCTTGCCAATGAAAGGGAAGTAGGGATCGTGATAGCTGACCTGGGCTCCTTCTTTTTGCAGGAGTTCGATGATGGTGAGTGCGGGAGATTCGCGCAAATCGTCAATATCTTTCTTGTAGGCCACGCCAAGGATAAGAATGCGCGCCCCGTTCACGGACTTTTTATGCTGGTTGAGCGCTCCACCGACGGAGGCCAGCACGTGGTAAGGCATGTTGGTATTGATCTCTCCCGCCAGCTCGATGAAGCGGGTGCGGAAGTCCCATTCCTTGGCCTTCCATGACAAATAGAAGGGATCGACAGGAATGCAGTGTCCGCCCAGCCCAGGTCCCGGGTAAAAGGGATGAAAGCCGAAGGGCTTGGTGGAAGCGGCCTCGATGACTTCCCAGATATCCAACCCCATGCGCAGGCAAAGCATCTTGAGCTCATTCACCAATGCGATGTTGACACAGCGGTAGATGTTCTCGAGCAACTTGGTCATCTCCGCAACAGCCGGCGATGAGACTGGCACCGTCCGCGTGAAGATTGATCCGTAGAGCGTTCCAGCGAGTTGCGAAGCCTGCGCATTCACTCCACCTACCACCTTAGGAATGTCGCGGCGGGCCACGGTCGTGTTGCCTGGATCTTCGCGCTCTGGAGAAAACGCCACATAGAATTCTTTTTCCTCATCTGAGGAGCCGCGGGCCGCCTTTAAGCTGCCCTTATTTTCTTTTTCAAGAATCGGCAGCATCACTTCTTCAGTGGTGCCAGGGTAGGTTGTACTCTCTAAGACCACCAACTGCCCCGCTTGCAGATGGGGCGCAATGGCATGTGTAGTATCGGTGATGAAGCTGAGATCGGGTTCGTGATACTGGTTGAGCGGAGTTGGGACGCAGATGATGATCGCGTCCATCTCGACGATTCGCGAGTAATCGGAGGTAGCCGAAAATCCGTGCGCTTTTGCCGCCCGGATTTCTTCCGCACTGATGCGATATATGTAAGAGCCGCCCTGGGCTAGGATGTCGACTTTGCGTTGATCGATATCGAAGCCGGTGACAGCAAACTTTTGCTCGCTGAACAGCAAGGCTAGGGGTAGTCCTACATAGCCGAGGCCGATGATACCCACTCGCGCCTGGCGGTGCTGGATTTTGTTTTTAAGTTGTTCGGGCGAACGAGTTGCGGTAGAGGAATTCGTCATTATCGCAGTGGCTTCTCTTCAATTCTTAGCGGGTTGCGTTTTCGATTCTAGCACGCAGTCTTAGGATGGCATTGCACCGGACGGTCGAGTACTACTGGCGAATCAGGCTCCGCCTCCGGAGTTGGGAACCACGACAGGAATCGCGGCGGAAAATTATGAACAGAAGGATCGCCACACGCGCATGGGTTCTCATTGGAATATTGCTATGCGTTTTGTTTGTCGGTTTGGCAGCGAAGGCCGGCAGCTTTCTCTTGGTGGATGCGCCGCGACGCTCGGATGTGATTCTGGTGCTGGCGGGAGAGACAAAGCAGCGTCCAGAGCTGGCCCTACAACTTCTGTCGCAAGGATACGGGAAAACCATTCTGCTCGATGTGCCGATCGATTCGACCATCTACGAATTCACGCAGATTGAGTTGGCGCAGAAATATATTTCGGATTTACCGCAGCCGGCGTCGGTCAGCATATGCCCCATCCATGGACTGTCGACGAAAGACGAGTCAAAAGACGTTGAGAGCTGTTTGGCGCTGGAGGGCGTCAAGAGAGTGCTGATCGTGACCTCGGATTTCCACACGCGCCGCGCACTGAGTGTCTTCCGGCGTGAGCTTCCTCAATATGAGTATTCCGTTGGGGCGGCCCGCGATGAAGCACAATTTGGAGTCCGATGGTGGACTCATCGGCAATGGGCAAAAATCTTTGTGGATGAATGGCTGCGTATGATCTGGTGGAAGATGGTCGATCAATGGCGTTGAGAAAATGGCAATTCCGTGCGTGAGGTTAGAAGTTTGTTGCGGACTGCTCCAAGGCTTCCTGCGGCGTTACCACTTCGACGGAAGGCATGCTCCTTACTGTCCGCCGCTTGCGCATGGGCTGAACGAACGGCTCTGACGCGGCAATGGTGCACAGCACATAGAACAGGGCGGCGTTCGCTGGAATCTGGAGGTTGAAATCGATAATGCTGTGAACCAGAATACCGCTTAAACCCAACAAACAAGCCAGCGCCACGGCGTCACTGATCTCTTCGCTCCAGTTCCCAATCTTCTTGATTGCACTGGTATAGACGATCACGAGAAACCACAGCATCGTGGCAAATCCCAGCGCACCCATCTCCACCAGCAGTTGCAGATAGTCGTTGTGCGCTTCATTGACGAAGAAATTTGTATAAAAGCTGCGGAATTGCGGATACACAACGGGAAAGGCCCCCAGACCCCACCCCAGGACTGGCTTCTTTAAGAACATCCGAAAGCCGTCGCGGTTAATGTAGGTGCGAATATCGCTGGGGAGTTCGGAGTGCGATTGCCTTACGCTGGCGATGCGTTGGATGAGTTCCGCTCCTCCGATCCAGGTCAGCAATCCAACCACGATCGCTATGAACAGACTGAGGCCGATCGCAGTACGCAGCCCCTTTTTTTGCTTCACGAGAAAGATCGCAAGAATCACGAGTTCGACCACAATTGCCAACATGCCCCCACGCGATTCTGAAAGAAAGATAGTGCCGACCATCAGGGCAGCCGCCGCTGCGGCCACGTTTCGATGTTTTGCGGAAGCGAGCCGGGTCAGCGATAACACCAGGGGAATGGGAACCAGCATCTCCATGAGGCCGGCGTAGTGGTTGTGATTTACGTAGGGACCGTAGATCCATCCTCCCATGCGGGGTTGGCGAATCCAATACAGCTTGCCGTTGGAGGAAATACCCTGGATCAACGCAAAGCCGGCCACTGCGGTTCCATACAGCGAAAAAATTAGAGCTAGCTTGCGCGCCTGAGAACCCCGCAGCAGCGTTTGCGAAGCCAGGAAGCACAATATCCCGTAAGAGGCATAAAGTAGCGCCAGCGACATCGTATCGTGCGGATATGCACTGACGCGAAACACAAGCTGCGAAGCGATAAGCAGGCCAAGAACTCCCACAGGCAGAAATATGGAATTCCGGCGGATCATCATTCTGCCTTCGAGGACCTGCTTGCCGATCCATAATAGAAGCAACGCAGCGGAGCCCGCTTCCACCAGGAAGATCGACCAGGCTTCGACGGCGCCGAATGCAAGCGGCGCAACCAGCAATAAACCAAAGAGTCCGTAGAGCAGCGCCGTGCCGGCTCGGGTAGCGAGTTCGCCGCGATAGCTTTCAGTAATACCGTTTGCACTCATGCGATTGAAATCACACGGTTCAATTATTGTTTGGCCACGAGGCGGAAATCGTCGACCCAAAGCTCACCACGAATCGGGCTACCTTCGGGCAGCCTCCTGACACGCAGCACCAGGAGGCGGCAATCGTCTCGGGTAGTGAATGCTCCACTCACGGATTTCCAGAATCCCGCCTCTTTCAGTTCGTCGCTGTCATACACAACGGCCTGCGTGTACGCGTCTTGAAGCGTGAAATGGGGTCCTCCCGCACCTTCGATTTCTCCATTCTTGTAGTACGCAGAAAATTCGTAGACCGTATTGGGCTGGACCGCGATGAATTGAGTAATGCCGGCGTCGGTGACTCCCGGTCCGTCAAAGGCGATCAGCAGCGAACGATGTCCGCTGTGAAAATCGCTGGGATCGAGGGTGAGTTTGACGCTCTGTTGCTTCTGATAGTGCCAGTCGAAGCCGCCGTTAAGAACATCCAGATTGAAGTTGCCGTTGACCACCAGATTGTTCTTGGTCGGCAAATAGGAAGACAGCCCGAAGCGCGGAGTTGTTTGCTGCCAGACCAAGCGAGCCTGATCCACATCCTTGTGGTTGATGAGAAATTGAAAATAGTCGAAGGCCTGGCGCAACTCAAAGTTTTCCGCGGTCGCCATCAGGGCGGCCCACACTTTGCCGGTTGCCGCTGTCTCCTGTTTGCTCATGAGCAGATCAAGAAACGCGAAATAGGCCGCGGACTTCGGGGGGACGACGTCGCGCAAAAGCGCGTCCACATCCGGATTGATGCGCCAGCAATATTGAATCGCGAGATTTGCCAGGGAGGGTTCATTCTCCATAACCACGCGGAATTCGTGCATGGCCTTCTCGTTTTCTCCCTGCACAAGGTAAAAGTTGGCCGCCTCCCAGGCCACGTCAGGCGTGGCCGGATCGGCGTCGATCGCTCGCGCGAGTGCCAGGCTTTGATTCGAGGTGTCTCCCAGAACTTGGTAGGCGGAGGCCAAATCAAACCAGTAACGCGCCGAGTGCGGGTCGAGTTGCACGGCAGCACGGTAGGGCTCGATAGCGGCTGCCGCGTCTCGAGCAACGAGGGCATAGTAGCGTCCAAGATGATTGCGATAGTCTGCGTTGCCACCGTCGAGATGAGCGGCCTGCTGCAGACTCCCGAGGTCCGATCTCTCACCGAGCAAGGAGGCAATAAATAGTCGCCCCGCCAGAGTTACATAGAGGAGGCAAAAGACCGCTCCTGCGCCAAGTGCGATTCGTTTCCGCGAGGCTGTGTTTAGCGGTATCTCCATGAGTCCAGATGGCATCGCAGTCACGAAAGCTCTTGCTCATTCAAGCTAGGCGCTGCTGGGCGTTACCTCGGCAGTCTCCTCAACGTGACCGTCCTCATCCTCATGCGTTTCATCCTCACGAGCTTCATCGGCGCGATAGTAGCGGGAATATTTCCCCTGGTATTCGTAGTAGTAGTAATAATCGGGAGAGCTCAAATCGACCGCATTCAACAGGACGCCGGAGACCTTCGCATTCACCTGCATGAGAATGTCGCGAGAGCGGCGCAGCGCCTGCTTGGTCGTCTGTCCCGAGCGTATGACCAGCACGATGGCATCGGCGCGCGGCGACAATACAACGGCATCGGTAACTGAAAGGGCGGGGGGCGTGTCCACTACGATGTGATCGTATTGTCCGCGCAGTTCCTCCAACACATCTCGCATATTGGTAGAAGCCAGCAACTCAGCTGGATTGGGTGGAGGCGTTCCCGCGGGCAACACTGAAAGGTTCGGCAGCACAGAAGATCGCGCGATCGCTTGCTGTAACGTGGCGCTTCCGGTCAGAACATTACTCAAGCCGCTCCGGGGGCCCATGCCCAGCGTTTTGTGAATGCTGGGTCGCCGCAGGTCGGCGTCAATCAGCAGAACTCGAACGCCTTTCTGAGCCAATACCACCGCGCAGTTAATGCTGGTGGTCGTCTTGCCCTCCTGCGGAAGGGCGCTCGTGATCATGATCACCTTAGGCGGGGCGCCCAGATTCGATAGCAGAAGCGATGTGCGCAACGCGCGATAAGATTCCGCCATTTGCGATTGTGGCCTGACCTGCGTAACTAATTCCACCGCCTCATTGGACGATGCGATAGCCAGACGGTTGGAATTTCCTTCACGCTTCGTCCTTGACCCCAGCGGAATCATACCCAGCGACGCAAGGCCTGAGATCATTTGCGCCTGTTCGGTAGTGCGCACCGTATTGTCTAATCCTTCAAGCAGGAAGGCGAGCCCCACACCTGAGGTCAATCCCAGCATCAACGCGAAAGCGAGGTTCCGCGGAACATTGGGTTCGATGGGCGCGGTGGGGACGCGGGCGACGTCCACAATGCGAAAGTTGTTGGATTTAAGTCCGGCGGAAACTCCGGCCTCCTTCATCTTCTCCATCAATCCTTCATAGAGCTGGCGGTAGCTCTCGAGATCCCGTTTCAATATGCTGTACTGGATTCCACTCTCGTTAAGCTTGTTCGCCTCCTGTTTCTGCTTCTCGAGAGCATCGTGCAGCATGGTTTCCCGCTGCAATGCGGCCATATATTGGCCGCGGATTTTACCCGCAACTTTCTTTGTCTCGCCCGTGATCTGCGCATCGATTTCCTTCAACTGGCCGGTGAGTTGAGCCACCTTCGGGTAAGAGGGTCCGAACTGCGTGCTCAGTTCTGCCACCTGGATCTTTACGTCAGCTTGCTTTGTTCGAAGCCCCTCCAGTAACGACGATGGTGACTGGCCACCACCGGGCCCAGCCGCATCGAGAACGCTGGCAGCCGACGCGATGGTGTCGGCATCCCCGGCCTGTACCAGCCGGTACACAGATTCCTTGTCCATGCGCTCCGATTCCGCCGCGGTCAGCGCCTTATTTAATTCATCCAGCTTCGCGGTGGTGATGTTCTGCTTTTCGTCGATGCCAAGAATCTCATGTTCTTTCTGGTAGCGCACCAGCTTTTCCTGCGACGTTTCCACTTTCATCTGCAAGTCCACCAGTTGCTTGGAAAGCCAGTCCGAGGCCTGCATCGTGGAATCGAAGCGGGATTTAAAGTTGTTCTCCGCGTACGTGCTCATCAGCGTGTTCACCACGGTTGCGGTCAAATCCTTGTCGGGACTGCGAAAGCCTACCTTGACGATGTGAGTGTTGGGAGAAAGAGAAACCTTGAGATTGCTCCGGAAACCGGAGAGCAGAGCAGAGCTTCGGCCGGCATCAGCTTGAAGTGGATCGGGGGCGAGATCAAGCGACGAAGGCAGGGCCGTCGTTTTTCCGCCGAACTCTGGCCGTCGGTCGAGGGCCAGCTCCTTCACTACCTGCAGCGCCAGAAGATCGCTTTGCAGGATCATGACTTCGGTTTCGAGTTCTGTTGGATCGTAGTAGTCGACGTTGAAGGTTGGAGAATTGTTGAAGTTGACTAGACCGGAATCCGGCTTGTTGATTTCAATGCTGCCGCTTGCTTCATACACCGGCGTCATCTTGAGGCTGGCAATCGCTACGACGGAAAAAATGGTGAACACGCAGGCAATTACCGTCCACTTGCGCTTCATTAAAACTCGAATATATTCCCCGAGAGCTGACTCATGCGATAGAAATTCGGGGTAGATGCGCGCGCCGGTCGATCCGCCAAAATCCATGCCGGCCGCCTGCATTTGGCGAACGGCCGAGTTATTGACCTGGACTAGCGGTCCGGAATCCATGCGCGCTCCTGAACAGGTAATCGAAAGCCTCTCGCAGGTTGAAGAACGCCAGTCTTGGCACACTTAACCCAGGGAAAACTCGTCGATTCTCCAGCATCGCTTTCTGCGGCGAATCTGAGGAGTGGCGTTCTTGGTGCAACCGCGCGTCGCGCGCTCCGACGCCAAAAAAAGTCCGCTATACTGCGTTGGAATCGTTGATCCCAGCCGGAAAGCGAGCCGATTTGTTTTTTCGTTCGTCACCTAAGCGGAAGGTAATGGTGATCGGGTTGGACTGTGCCGATCCCGAGTTGGTATTTGGCAGCTGGCTCGATGACCTACCGAATATCAAGCGCGTCTTTGACACTGGCGTGCATGGAAAATTGCGCAGCATTACTCCGCCCATCACGGTACCAGCCTGGATGTGCATGATGACCAGCCGGGATCCCGGCGAGCTAGGAATTTACGGCTTCCGCAATCGCAGCGAGTATGGCTACGACAAACTTTCGGTGGCAAACTCGGCCAGTATCAAGGAAGAGACGGTTTGGGACATTCTTAGCCGCGAGGGGAAAAACTCAATCGTCATCGGTGTGCCGCCGACCTATCCCGTAAAGCCGCTGCGCGGCAGCTTGATCAGTTGCTTCCTCACTCCCGGTTCGCAAAGCCAATACACTTATCCTCACGATCTTCGCCCTGAGGTGCAGCGCCTGGTAGGGGATTACATGGTCGACGTAAAGGGCTTCCGCACCGACAAGAAGGAATGGTTGCTCAGCCAGATTTATGAGATGACCACCAAGCGCTTCACCGTGGCCAAACATCTCCTCAAGACGCGTCCGTGGGATTTCTTCATGATGGTCGAGATGGGGACCGACCGCATACATCACGGCTTCTGGCAGTTCATGGATGCAGAGCACATTTTGTATGCGGGAGAAGAGAATCCTTTTTGTAATGCGATTTATGAGTATTACAAGTACGTCGATTCTCTCGTGGGCGAGTTGCTGGAGTTTGCCGACGCCAACACTCGCGTGATGATTGTCTCCGACCACGGGGCCAAGCGCATGGATGGCGCCATCGCAATCAACGAATGGTTACTGCAAAAAGGATACCTCGCGCTGAAGCGGTATCCCACGGTGCCCACGCGATTCGACGAGCTGGAAGTTGACTGGCCGCGCACTCAAGCTTGGGGCGAAGGTGGATACTATGGCCGCATTTGCCTGAACGTTGAAGGACGCGAACCGCAAGGCTCCGTTCCCAAGCAGGCATGCGACGCTCTGCGCAGAAAACTGAAAGAAGAACTGGAAGCGTTGGGCGACGCCGAGGGACGGCCGATTGGCACACGCGTCGTGCTCTCCGAAGAGGCTTACAGGGAAACGCGCAACATCGCTCCCGACCTCAGCGTCTTCTTCGGGGATCTGTACTGGCGGTCGAGTGGAATCGTGGGCAGTGGCAAAATCCACAGCAAGGAAAATGATACGGGGCCCGATGGCGCCAACCACAACTGGGACGGAATTTTCTTGATGGCCGAGGGGAAAGATCTTGCGCGAAGCAGTGCAACTGCGCCGCCACCAGTACAAGGCATGCGGCTCTTCGACGTCGCCCCGACGATTCTCGAGGCATTCAAGATTCCGCGGCTGCCGAAAATGCAAGGCACCCCGATTCGATGGCCGCTGGCGCACGCGGTTTAACCCGATAGGCCGACAGGATGAAGGATCGCATGAATGTTAAGAAAAATGATTGAGGCGGCTCCATGAATTGGGCGGAACAGGTCATTTTGGTTACCGGCGGGACAGGTTCGTTCGGGAAGAAGTTCGTCGAAATCATGCTGCGCGAATATCATCCCAGGCGGTTGGTGATCTTCAGCCGCGACGAGCTCAAACAGCATGATATGCGGATGTCCGGATTCGATCATTCCAGCCTGCGTTACTTCATCGGCGACGTGCGCGATCTTGCCCGACTGCAGCGCGCTCTCGCCGGCGTTACCGTCGTGGTGCACGCGGCTGCGTTAAAGCAGGTTCCAGCCTGCGAGTACAACCCCTTCGAGGCCATTCAAACCAACATAATGGGCGGCCGCAACGTGATCGATGCGGCCATCGATCAGCGCGTTCATCGCATCCTCGCTCTCAGCACTGACAAAGCGGTAAATCCGATCAACCTGTATGGAGCGACTAAGCTGTGCGCCGAAAAGATGTTCGTACAGGCCAACGCCTACGCCGGCGCGCAGGAGACTCGCTTCAGCTGCGCGCGCTACGGAAACGTTGTCGGCAGCCGCGGCAGCGTAATTCCGGTATTCGTGGAGCAGCGCAAACGAGGCCGCATCACCATCACCGATCCTCGCATGACTCGCTTCTGGCTCACTCTGGAACACGGCGTGCGTTTTGTGATCGGTGCGATTGAGCAGATGCATGGCGGAGAAATCTTCGTGCCCAAGATTCCAAGTATGCGGCTGCTCGATCTTGCCGAAGTTGTCGCCCCGGGGTGCCTCGTGGAGTACATCGGGATTCGGCCTGGAGAAAAACTGCATGAGGTGCTGCTTTCCGAAGATGAGGCGCGCAGTGCAGTCGAGGTGGATGAAATGTTCGTCGTCCAGCCAGCGCATCCCTGGTGGAATCGGAGCAACTGGGTCTGTGGCCGCGAGTTGCCAACGGACTTCCGTTACGCCAGCGACAGTAATGAACAATGGTTAAGCCACCAGCAACTCCAGGAATTGATTGAGCCCGGAGTTGTGGCGAGGGCCAGCGTCCCGGCGTAGACCGGGGCACCGCGAACAGAACAATCAGGATTATGCGATGCGCGGAATAGCCAACACAGAAGAACGTCTCGCCGTTGACGGCGGAACTCCCGTGAGGAACACGCTGCTTTCTTATGGGAGACAGTCAATTGGGGACGAGGACATCCAGGCGGTCGTGGACGTCCTGCGCTCCGATTGGCTGACCACTGGACCGAAGGTCGGGGAGTTCGAAGAAGCGTTCGCGGACCGGGTCGGAGCCAGGTATGCGGTCAGCTTCAGTTCAGGAACCGCAGCCTTGCATGGTGCTGCTTTCGCGGCGGGTCTCAAGCCCGGCGACGAAGCCATCACTACGCCGATGACGTTCGCCGCCACCGCAAACTGCGTTTTGTATCAGGGAGCGACTCCGGTTTTTGCGGACGTGTGCGCCGACACGCTCAACCTCGATCCGGAAAAGGTTGCAGAGCAAATTACACCGCGAACGCGAGCGATACTTCCGGTCGATTATGCAGGGCATCCCGCTGACCTGGATGCGATGCTCGAACTGGCTGCGCGCCACGGATTGATTGTGATCGAGGATGGCTGCCACGCGCTGGGCGCAGAGGATCGACAACGGCGAACAGGCAGCATCGCCCACATGACCGTCTTCAGTTTTCATCCGGTAAAGCATCTTACGACCGGGGAGGGCGGCATGGTAACGACCGACCGCGCCGACTATGCGGAGATTCTGCGTCGATTTCGCAATCACGGCATATCCAGCGATGCAAGACAGCGTCAGTCCGAAGGACAGTGGCATTACGAAATGGTGGCGCTCGGCTTCAACTATCGGCTCACAGATATCGCCTGCGCCCTGGGACTTTCGCAGCTGAAAAAGTTAGAGGCAAATTTGCTGCGGAGACGAGAAATTGCCGCTCGCTATGCGACGGCATTTCGCGATCTACGGGAAATAACTCCGCCAGCTGTGCGGGTCGACGTAAATCCCGCCTGGCACCTCTTTCCAATCCGCCTCAACCTTAGTAGGCTGAACGCCGATCGAGGTGAGATTTTCCGAGCATTGCGAGCAGAGAATATCGGGGTCAACGTTCACTACATTCCTGTGCACTGTCATCCGTACTACCGCGATCGTTTTGGATATCGCGGAGGAGAGTATCCCGTCGCAGAGGACGCTTATGAACGCCTCATCAGCCTGCCGATGTTCCACGGAATGACCGACGACGACGTGGATAGTGTGATTCAGGCGGTGAACAGAGTCATGATGCATTTCAGGAAATGATTCGCCGATGTGAGACGGGGAGAAGCGTGAGAGTCGTCGCCATCATCCAGGCCCGCATGGGCAGTACCCGCCTGCCCGGAAAGGTATTGAAAGATCTTTGCGGTGCGACGGTCCTGGCGAGGGTGGTGAATCGCACTAGTCGTGCCACACTTCTGGACGAAATCGTCGTCGCCACCACCGTCAAGCCAGCAGACGAGGCCATCGTCCAGGAGTGCAAACGCCTGTCAGTTGCCTGTTTCCGGGGCGATGAGGCGGACGTTCTTGATCGTTATTATTGCGGCGCGCAAAACTTTTCCGCCGACGCGATCGTCAGAATCACCTCTGACTGCCCACTGATTGATCCGGAGATCGTAGGCAAAACGGTTCGTGCATTCCTGGAAGAACAGCCGGATTATGCATCCAATACTTGCGTCCCCACCTATCCCCGCGGCCTCGATACGGAAGTAATGACCTTCGCAGCGTTGCAATCGGCATGGGCTAACGCGAATCATCCCTATCAACGTTCTCACGTTACCCCCTACATTTATGAGAATCCCGAAAAATTCAGAATTCTGTCGGTAATGGATGACATGGACAATAGCGCCCATCGATGGACGGTGGACACTCCAGAAGATTTGGAATTTGTTCGCGCGGTTTATTCTCGCTTTAAAGACGACAGATTCCTGTTGAGCGGTGTACTAGCGCTGATGGAACGCGAGCCGCAACTCGCCGAGATCAATCGAGAGGTTGAACAGAAGTCCTTATGCGAAGGTTAGGCGCTTCGATGCTAGTCGTCGCCTGCCCGGTTGACCAACATCAGTCATGAATATTCTGCTCATACATCCGGAAGACGATCCAGAAAAAGGGCCGTGGGCGAATTTGCCATGGGGTCGCATCGTTGACCTTGGGCAGGGAGGCGAAAACAGCTACGCACGTTGGAATCGGCAGTTCCGCTGTCCCGTGACAACCTTGGATTCTCTGCGGAACCGATTCGATGACTTCCAGCAAGTACGTGAAGTGCTGGGCCTCGGCTGCGGTCGGTTGCTCGACGAACATGGCCTGGACTGGTGGGAGATTATGTCGATTCTCCTGACCGAAGAGGTGGAAGCACAGATCTTGCTGCAGCGTTTTGCGAGCACAATCGGCTCAGGTGATAAAGTGCATGTTTCGCGTCCCGGCCTTCATGCCAGTGTTCTGCAATGCTTGTTGGGCGGCCGCACCAGGGTGTTTCCTCTTCGACGGGATGCAAAGAAAAGTGGGCTGGCACACTACGCGCGGGTTTCCACCAAGCTTTCCGCACCCCAGCTGATCGATGTTTTTTGGGATAAATATGACGCGGGATACCAGCTTCGCGGACGTTTGGCGGGCAAGCGCCCGCCATCCACGCGACCAGTAGTGCTGCTTCCAACCGCGTACATCAATGTTTCGCGCACCGGCATCGCCTATGCGAATACCTTTCCGCAAGAGAATTTTCTCCTGGTTGCAACGCGACGGAGTGGCTGGATCCGGGACTTGCCGCGTAATGTAACTGGCGCCTGGCTGTCTTCGTATGCATCGCTCCGCGACCGGAGCGACGAAAACGCACACATGGCCGCCCGCTGGCGCTCTTTCCTGAAAGCATTAAGAGGCATAACTGAATTCGACATGCTAAACCGGCTGGGGTATCTGGATATTCTTCCCCGGCGTTTTCGCCATGGACTTGAGGTGCGCGATGCCTGGCGGAATGTTCTCGACACCGAACCGGTTGAAGGCGTGCTTTGCGCTGACGACAGCAATCCTTACACTCGCATCCCGCTGCTTCTTGCCTCCGCACGGGGAGTGCCGAACATTGCTTGCCATCATGGAGCATTGGACGGCCGTTATGTTTTCAAGCGCACCTATGGCGATGTGATCTGGGCAAAGGGAAAGATGGAAGAAGATTATCTAGTGCGCACGTGCGGAGTGCCGGCGGAAAGAATCGAGATTGCCGCTCCTGCACTGCCTTCTGAATCCCAACAGCCGCCTTCGATCCGACCGAACTTCCAGAAACATATCCTTTTTATCTCGGAACCTTTTGAAGCGACTGGTGGGCGCGCCGAAGGGTTTTACCAGGATATTTTGCCTCCACTGGCAGAAGTAGCCTTGCGCAACGGGCGCAAGCTTTTAATCAAATTGCATCCAGCGGAAAGCAAAGCACAACGCGCTAAGATCCTGTCCCGCATCCTTTCCCCAATACAAAGGGCTTCGGCGCATATTATCAGCGGTTCTCTTACCGAGGACCTTCTTGCCAATGCATGGTTCGGCGTTACGATTCTTTCAACGGTAGCGTCAGAATGTGCGATTCGCGGGATTCCATGCTTTTTGTGCACATGGCTGGAATCTCAGTCGTATGGCTACGTCGATCAGTTTATTCGCTTCAGAGTGGGAATTGGCCTCAACAGCCCAAGTGAAATCGTGAAAATTCCGCAATATTTGCAGCAACATCCGGGCGTGGACGTCTTCGATCACTGCTGGCGCTCCGTTGCACCAGAACGGCTCAAGCAGTTGATGGCTGCCTGGCAAATGCCATGCAATTTAGCGGCGATTTGAGCCGAGTCGCGATTTGAGCCCAGCGATGAGCGCTACAAATTCTAACGGATGAACGAAGAGACGCTCTTAATCCGCGCAGACGCAAATCGTGCCATAGGAACAGGCCACATTATGCGGTGTCTCGCGCTGGCGCAGGCGTGGCAGGGAGCGTCCGGCCGAGCGGTGTTTGCGATTGCCGAAGCGCCTGCAACGCTAAAGCAACGCCTCGCCTCGGAAGGCTTTGAAGTAGCCGGCATTTCAGAAACCCCGGGAGAGATCGAAGATGCGAAAGCCACTGTCCGAGTCGCTCGCCAGTTGCGCAGCTCGTGGCTCGTGGTTGATGGGGACCGGTTCGGCGTTGGGTTTCTTGAGCACTTGCGATCCTGCGCGATGCGCACGCTTTTGATCGACGATTTTGCAAAACGCGAGTCGTTTCCGGTGGATCTGATTCTTAACCTGAACCTGGGTGCTTCTGAGGCCCCCTACAGAAAACGCGGCGCTGACGTTGAACTGCTGCTAGGAGAATCCTATGCGCTATTGCGGCGGGAGTTTACGTCCGGAAGCGAGACCCGCAGTTTTCCCGAAAAAGGCAACAGAATTCTCGTGACCCTGGGGGGAAGCGATCCCGAGAATCTCGCACCCAAAGTTGCAGGGTCGCTGGCCCGGAATCCGGATTACAAAATCAAGATTATCACCGGTCCAGCTCACGATCATCCTGGCGAATTGCTGAAATTTGGTTTCTCTAACGTCCGCGTGGAATTCAATCCTTCGAATATGAGCACCGAGATGGCCGAGGCAGATCTGGCCATCGTTGTTGCCGGAGGTACGCTCTGGGAGTTGTTGTATATGGGTTGCGTCGTGTTGAGCTATTCTAGAAATTCAGTTCAAGCGCAAATAGTCGAGGACTTGGAGAGGAAAGGAGCGGTTCGAAATCTTGGGGCTGTCAACGACTTTCACGATTCCAAGTTGGCTGAAGTAGTCGAAGAAGTGGGGCGGTCGAAACAATTGCGCCAGCAGATGGCGGTGATCGGTCGGCAGATAATTGATGGCGCGGGCGCGGAGCGCGTGCTTCATCACCTCAGGGGGCACGGGTGAGTTCTATAAGTATGGTTCCCATTACCCAATCAGAACGGGATCAGTTCCGCTCGATGGCGGTCCAGTATTTCTCCGAGCTAAACGAATTTTTCACTCCTCACAGGGATTGGGAACAACACTATTTTGAGACGATCCAAGCTGGTACAAATGTATTTCTTCGGTGGATTGTGAGCGACGGAGAACGTGCAGGCTTCATTCTCTTCGGTATCGAGAAGCACCGTTTCCTACCTCGAAATAGTGGAAGGGTCTACGAATTGTATGTGACTCCAGCGTTTCGCGGACGAGGAATCGCCCGGTCGTGTGCGGCGCAAGCCATCAAAGAGCTGTGGGAGTTGGGTCCTTCAAAGATCGAACTTGAAGTGGTCGAAGGCAATGCCAAGGCCCGAGGCCTATGGAAATCGATGGGGTTCCGTAAGGCGAGTGAGCGTTTCGTGTTGAGGGATGGCGCATCGTGAGAGTCGTAATTACGCAGCCCACGTATTTGCCCTGGATAGGGTATTTCGACCTGATGGATCAGGTGGATCGTGTGGTTGTGCTCGACAGCGTCCAATTCGAGAAGCGATCGTGGCAGCAGCGCAATCGTATCAAGACTCCCCACGGTTTAGAGTGGTTGACGGTCCCTGTAACGTTTCAGCGTAGTGTGGGCCAGCGCATTCAGGATGTGAAAATTTGCCAGCCCAGCTTTTGGGAGAAGCACCTGCGGGTTATCGAGCACAATTATCGTCGCGCTCCTTATTTCGATCTCTACTTTCCGCAACTGCTCGAAGCGCTTTCAACACATGGTGAGTACCCAGCCCTGGTGAATTTGAATCTTTGTCTCATCGAATGGTTTTTCCAGGTACTGGGCATCGGCCCGAAACTAATCTGTTCGTCTGACCTGGATGAAAAAGGCAAGAGATGCGAACTTCTGGTGAATCTTTGTCGGCGACTGGAGGCTGATTTCTACCTGTCCCCCTTGGGCTCCGCCGGCTACCTGCTGCAAGATCTCGACCGATTCTCCGAGGCCGGAATTCAGGTAGCGTTTCAAAACTACGAGCATCCGCAATACCGGCAGATGTTCCAACCATTCTGCCCCTATGCGTCTGTGTTGGATCTTGTCTTCAACGAAGGTAATCGTTCGATGGAAATCATCCGCAGCGGCCGTCGTCTCCCGTTCACGCCCGACCAGGTCGCTCTAGCCTCGACCGTGGGGATGATGCAATGACGGTGACGCAATGACGATTGGGAAGATGCGAATCGGAGGGCGAGAGATCGGGCCGAATAATCCCGTCTACATCGTGGCCGAGATGTCCGCCAATCACGCACAGAGTTTCGATACTGCTCTGAAGATTGTTCGTGCTGCGAAGGATTCAGGTGCCGACGCCGTCAAGTTGCAAACTTACACGCCCGACACCATCACCATTGCCAGCGATCGCGAGCCGTTCCGCATCAGTGGCGGAACGATTTGGGACGGTCGCAATCTTCATGATCTTTACGGGGAAGCATACACACCCTGGGAATGGCAGCCGAAGCTCAAGAAGGCCGCCGAAGATTTGGGAATGGATCTTTTTTCGGCTGCCTTTGATTCAACTGCGGTGGACTTCCTCGAGGAGATGGGAGTGCCTGCCCACAAGGTGGCATCCTTCGAGTTAGTAGATATTCCTCTCATCCAGCGAATGGCGCGCACCGGCAAGCCGTTGGTCATGTCGACGGGGATGGCCACAGTTGAGGAAATCGATGAGGCTCTATGCAAAGCTCGCGAGGCCGGTGCGACGCAGATAGCACTGTTGAAATGCACCAGCGCGTATCCAGCGCCTGCAGAAGAGATGAACTTGCGGACGATTCCAGAGATGGAGAAACGCTTTGGAGTGCCCGCAGGATTGTCCGACCATACGATCGGAATTGCGGCGCCGGTGGTGGCGGTCGCGTTGGGTGCTTGCATTATCGAAAAGCATCTGACTTTGTCGCGCTCGACGCCGGGGCCGGATAGGGCATTCTCGCTGGAGCCCAACGAGTTTAAGGTTATGGTCGATGCGGTCCGTACCGCGGAGAAAGCTTTGGGCGCAGTGAACTTCGGGGTGCGCGGCAAGGAAGAAGCCAGCAAAGCGTTTCGTCGCTCCCTGTTCGTAGTGAAGGACGTAAAGCAGGGAGGAACGTTTACGGTCGAGAATGTTCGATCGATCCGTCCAGGGCAAGGGCTGCACCCGCGATATTTGAACGAAGTGTTGGGCAAGCGGGCGACGCGCGATGCGGAACGCGGTACTCCGTTGAGTTGGGATCTGGTGATCCGTCCATGAGGCTGGTTAGTCCAGTTCTGAAGCGAGTCGTATATCCGTGCTTGTCGAGAACGGGCTATCTGAGCGGCAGAGCGAGTGGTGGAGACCTGTGCGTGGTTACCTACCATGGAGTTTTGCCTGCGGGTTACGAGGTCACCGACGCAAACCAGGATGGCGGGCTGTTGAGTGCGGAACAGTTTCGCCGTCAGCTTCATCTCCTTAAATCCCGCTACCACGTTGTATCTCCTGAGCAGGTTCTGAATTGGGTTGCAAACGGTCGAGAGTTACCCAAGCGATCGGTGTTGCTGACTTGTGACGACGGTCTGTTGAACGCTCTTACCGACATGGTGCCGGTTCTGCGTGAGGAAAATCTTTCCTGTCTGTTCTTCGTGCTGGCTGCTTCGACCGCACAGACGTCTCAGCGGTTGTGGCACGAAGATCTTTACCTGGCGCTGATAGCCGCACCGCAGGGTACTTTCAGTTTTGCGAAGTTTGGAATCACTATCGAGATCAATAAGACGACGCCAAGAAGAACGCTGTGGGGGAAGCTGTTGAAGCAGTTATCCCAATTCGATCCCATTGAACGAGCCGCATTTCTTGAAGCGGCGCGCATTCAGTTCGGATTGGACCAGTCACGAGACACGGAATTTGCAAAGAGTGAAGCACGGCGCAGGCGCTTCTGTCTGCTTAACCTAGACGAATTGCGACAACTTGTGGATCACGGGATGTGCGTTGGTTCGCACACGCTCGACCATCCCGTACTCTCACAGCAGAGTTCTGAGTTGGCGTGGCAGGAAATTTCAGAAAGCCGCAGCGCTCTGGAAAATGCCTTGGGAAAACGAGTTTGGGCTCTGGCCTACCCGTTCGGGGATCCGGCATCGGTTACCGACAGAGAATGGCGGATGGCCGAACAGGCGGGCTTCCAGTGTGCCTTTATGAATGTTGGAGGGGGTTTTGGGGTCGAACTGCCCAGATTTGCAATACCGCGTGTACACGTGACATCGCAGATGAATCTGCCCGAATTCGAAGCGCATGTGTCGGGCTTCCACGGCGCATTGCGGGCGTGTTTGCCCGGAGGAAACTCCAATTGAGCGCCTGTAGCGTTTCGTCGGTCAACGACCATGTGTGTTCGAATCCCGAAGCGCGAGGATTGAGCCTGCGCATTGTTGTGTACAGAGAAATTCCCGAAGATCCTAAGCTATGCCGGCAGTGGAACGATTTGGTGCTGCAGATGGAGCGGCCGGAGGTGTTTTACACCAGCGAGTGGGCGCTGGCCGTGCAGTCAGCTTATCGAGCTTCGCTGAAGCCGTTGCTGTTCTTGGGCTATGAGGGTGAAAGCCTGATTGGAGTAGCATCGCTGGCAACTGATCCCGCGGAGGAAACTATAAGCTTCCTCGCCGCCACCACTGCGGATTACTGCGAGTTTCTGAGTCAGACTCAACAGCGCGCCTTGTTCGTCGACGCAGTTGTTGCGGAACTCGCAAAAACACAGACGAAGGCAAGCTTCGTAGCGCTGGCGAACCTCCCGGCCAGTTCGGCAACGTCTTCCGCACTTCGGATTGCAGCACGGAATCACGATTTGCACCTCTACATCCGTCCGGCGTATTTGTGCGCGCAGGTAGAGTTGGGACTGGGAGAACAACGGCAAGAGCTGAAAAATGCGTTGTCCAGTAAGAAAAAGCTTCGGCGCTTTCTAAGAGCAATGGAGCGCGAAGGGCCGGTGAGATTTGTCCATCTGCGATCGCAGGACAAGATACAAACAGAATTGCCGGCTTTCGCCCACGCCCATGTGGCGCGCTTCCAGGCAACACATCGCACCAGCAGCCTCTCTACGCCCGAACGTCGGCGCTTTCTGGAGGAGCTTGCCAGAAGATTCTCCGGAGCCGGAGTCGTTACGTTGAGCATGTTAATGGTTGGGGACCGGCCGGTTGCCTGGAACTACGGGTTTCGGTTCCATGGTAGTTGGTTTTGGTATCAGCCAACGTTTGATAGTCGTCAGGAAGAGAATTCCCCCGGCCACTGTTTGCTCTCGCGGATCGTCATGGACGCCTGTGACATCGACGAGATGAAAGTCGTTGATTTGGGGCTGGGTGCGGAAGGTTATAAGGAACGTTTCGGGAACAGCACGCGGCAGACGCTGTACGTGACCGCGACGAGATCCTGGCGTCGCCATCTGCGAGAAGTTGTGAGATATCGTGCAGCCAGCGTTCTGAAAAAATCTCCGAAGATTGAGTCAGTCGTTCGACGTATGCTCGGCCGAAAGCAGCGCCGCGGCGCACGACAAACGGAACTCAGGTCGTCCGCAATAAGAACTGAGCTGGTGGACCGATTGGAATGAACCAAATTGGAATGAACCAAAGAAAAAGCGAGAGCTTTGTTTGCTAACTGAACTGCAGGCCGAAGCAACAAATCCGGTGCAGACGATTCCCGACGTTTGTCTCGACAAAACAGATCCACCAGTCGGACTGGAGAGACTGAATTTCCGGACGGAGATGGGACGGATCTCCCGGCAATCTGGAATCGTATTGGCTGGAACAATTTTTACGGCCGTATTAGGTTACGTTTTCAAGGTCTACCTTGCTCGCGCCTTGGGTGCTGAAGCCCTCGGTATTTATGCCTTGGGCATGACCATCATCAGCTTCCTTGGCATGATCAACGTGCTGGGTCTGCCGGATTCAGCAATGCGTTTCGTGGCTCTGTATACAGCATCCGGGAAGGTCGAAGCGCTGCGGGCTCTGCTGTGGAATGGCACTTGGATACTGCTGGCAACCAATCTGATTTTTGCCGTCCTCTTGCTCAAACTCGGTCCCTGGATCGCGACGAGTTTCTATCATTCCCCGATACTCGCGCGATACCTTCCTCTTTTCGCGCTGATCATGATTGCGAGCGCGCTCAGCGCCTTCTTCGGAAAAGTTCTGGCGGGCTACAAAGAAGTTGGTCGCCGCACTATGCTCACCAAGTTTGTAGCCAGCCCGGTCACTATGGTGTTGACCGTGGTACTACTTACTCTGGGGACGGGCCTGTGGGGATACCTCGTGGCGCAGATAGTGAGCGCAGCTCTGGTGATTATCCTTCTACTTTCCCTGGTGTGGCGCGTTTCTCCGGTGGCGACCCGGTCGCTGAACTTGAGAAAGCTTTGGATCGAGCCGGAAGTCTGGTCTTTCTCCCTTGCGATGTTTGGAGTCGGCTCGATGGAATTTTTTGTGGGGCAGTCAGATCGCGTGGCCCTGGGTTTTTATCGCGGAGCTCACGATGTCGGCATTTATGCGGTCGCCGCCGCCCTGGTTGCATACGAGCCCATTATTCTGCAGTCGGTGAATCAGATCTTTGCTCCGGTAATCGCCGATATACACACTCGTGGCGATCTCGCTCTGCTGGGCCGCTTGTTTCAGACTCTCACCAAATGGATGCTGGGCCTCACGTTGCCGCTGGCGATGGTGATGATCGTTTACGCGCGCCCCATCATGCGTATCTTCGGCCACGATTTCGAGGCAGGATGGCCGCTCTTGGTCATCGGCACCTGCGGCCAGCTGGTCAACTGCGCTGTCGGATCGGTGGGGTATCTTCTGCTGATGTCAGGCAACCAGCGGCGCCTGATTCGTGTGCAGGCCGTGATGGCCGTAATCATGGTAGTCCTGTGCGTAAAACTGGTTCCGCTTTGGGGTGCGCTCGGTGCCGCGGTCGCAGCAGCTATTACCAATGCAGGTACTAATGCATGGAATCTTCTAGAAGTACGCAAAGCAATGAAGCTCACTCCGTATAATCGCAGCTATCTGAAGTTGCTGCCTTCAATTGGCAGCGCTCTTTTGGTCATGTTACTCGTCGGCAAGACTTCAGCAGCGATTGGATATGATTGGCTGCGAATCGGTGTGGCTTTGCTGGTGGCTTATGGAGCGTTTTCGGTTGTGACGTTCGCTTCCGGGTTGGATGCCGACGATCGCTTGATTACGAACGCGATTTGGAGCCGAGTGCAGGCAACATTCAGATCATGAGGCTGCTTCGTCAACCATGAGCGAATCGCGTGAAATTCGACTTCCCGAAGATTTGTGCGTTGCTGCAGAAGAGAGGTTTGGCAGCGAGTTTAGAGCTCTGGACGATCTCCTGATCTTCTTGTTGCAAGAATTGCTCCGGCGCGACACCATCGATATAGATCGGGCTGATCAGGGGGTGGTCGAGGAGAGGCTGAGAGATTTGGGATATATCTGAATGGCACAGGCTATTCAGAAATGCGCGCCGACCGGTCAAGGAATGGATATACCTCCGACTTTGCATGACGTGATCGAGGAGGGCAGAGAACGTGTTTCCCCCCGGCTCACTAATCCGAACTGGCTGGTTCTAAAAGAACGCCGCAAAATTTTCGATCGCTGGCTGGCTCAGGTTTCGTCAAGTCCACTTGAAGTGCTTGACGTTGGGGGCAGAATTCAACCGTATCGTCCGTTAATCGCGCAGCAGGTTCATCGATATGTTGCCGTGGATCTGAGGTCCACGCCACTTGTAAGCATTGTGGCTCGCGGTGAGCAACTGCCTCTACGCGATTCTCAATTCGACCTTGCAATTTGTACCCAGATGCTCCAATACATTGCCGAGCCGTCGTTAGTTATCGATGAGATCCGCCGCGTGCTGAAACCGGGCGGGTCCTTGCTTATGAGCGTTCCGAGCGCCTGCCCGACCGATGCCGAGGAGGAATGCTGGCGTTTCTTACCTCAGGGTTTGCGACGCCTGCTGGCTGGTTTCAATCGAGTGGAACTCATGGCCGAAGGCGGCAGCGTGGCAGGATTTTTTCGAACCGTGAATAGTTGCTGTGACGTCTTTATGCGTTACCCTGCGACGCGGTTTATATATCGGCGCAGCCTTTGTCCTCTTTTCAACGTGACTGGAGCGTTGCTGGACAACTTGTCCGGCAGTCGGAACGAACAGTTTGTTGTGAATTACAGTGTCCTGGCCGTGAAATGAGAACTGACTTGAGCCCGTATAGTGGTGAGCGCTCCGTACGCAGTATCTTGCGGAAAGCGTGGCGGCGCGGGCGTTCTCTTCTGCCGGTCGAGGGCTTCACCTTCGGCCGGCCGCTGGTCGTGTTGCAAAGCGATGACTGGGGAAGAGTTGGCATAAGGGATCGGGAGGGTTGGGAAGAATTACGGAGTCAGGGGATCAACCTCGGCGAGCGTAACTACGATTACTACAGCCTCGAGACTGTTGACGACGTCGCTGCAATCGTGAGAATGCTGCGGGGCCATCGCGATTCAATCGGACGGCCCGCCTGCCTGGGCGTGAACTTCGTGGTAGCGAATGTCGATTTTCCGAAAGTGATCGCGAACAATTTTCGCCAGATATATTTGTGCCGCCTGACTGAAGGTTTTCCCGACGGCTGGAAGCGTCCCGGACTTTTCGACGCGTACCGCGAGGGAATTTGCGCCGGTATACTATCGCCGGCACTGCACGGTATGACGCACTTCTGTCGGCGGGCGGCGGAACGACACTTGAACGATCCTGGAGAGCGAGGCGCTCTTATGCGACTCTTATGGAACGCGGGAGTTCCATACATCCACTGGCGGATGCCCTGGATTGGATTTGAATATTGCGACTCTGAACAAAGCGGAGAAGCCTTCTTGAACTCGGCGAGTCAAGAGAGTCTGATTGATTCCACAGTCGAGGGTTTTACGGAATTCTTCTCAAAAGCTCCAGCATCAGCTTGCGCTCCCGGTTATCGCGCAAATGACGATACGCACAAAGCATGGGCGAAGAATGGCGTTCGCGTCGCGCAGAACGGCCCGGGAAGCGCACTCCCGCCGCACTTTGGCTCAAACGGCATTTTGCATCTGTACCGTTCGATGGATTTCGAGCCTGCCATTGCGCCGAATTTTTCTATGACAGCTTGCGTGCGAGCGGCCGAAGATTGTTTTTTGCGTGGTCTTCCTGCAATCGTTTCGGTTCATTCCATCAATTTCCACTCGACCATCAAGGACTTTCGCAGCCGGACGCTCGCATTACTCGACGAATTTCTGACCGCGTTGGAAGCGCTCCACCCCGATCTCTTATACGTTTGCGACGAGGACTTATACGACTTGGTCGATAGCGGGACTTTGCATTCGACCGAATCGGCAGTCCGACTGCCCGTGATGAAGCGAAAATTTGCCACCGCGGCATTTGCTGCGGGGAGGAGCACGTAAATGGCCCCCCGGAAATCTGTGATCCTCGTTACCGTGGACTGCCTGCGAGCTGATCATTGTGGTTTCTTGGAGTATCGCCGCCCAACCACTCCGTTTCTCGATGGTCTTGCCAACGAATGCTTTGTCTTCCCCACGGCCATCGTGGCGGGCGTCCCCACCTACTACTCATTCACGGCGATCATGGCGTCGCGTTATCCGCTGGCAATGGGCCGGGAAGTGCTGGGACTAGCTTCTGGAGAAACGAGCCTCGCCTCTGTATTGAAAGAAAATGAATATGCGACGGCTTTTTTCGGCGCTGGCAATCCCTATCTCTCTGCGCGCTTCGGTTACGACTTTGGCTTTGATACGTTTCGCGATTTTCTGGATGATCTCGTTCCGCACTCTGTCCCTGATCGAGCAGACGGGCAAGAAGGCACCGGCTGGGCTGGAGGTTTGAACCACATTTTGGAAAAGGTTGCTCACAAAGGTCTGGGGATGGCTGCCGCCTACGACGAACTGTACTTTCAATACTGCCAGAGGCGAGCACCAGCCGCGACGTCGCTTGATATGCTGCGCCGCTTCCCGGCCGCAGATGTGATCGTCGACAGCGCTCGTAGTTGGCTAGCCGCTATTGGAAAACCCCCTTTTTTCCTGTGGCTTCACTTCATGGATCCGCATTCACCGTACTATCCCACTGAAAAAGGTCTCGAACTTTTTGGCGAGAATTCGTTGACCCCTTCTCGGGCGAGATATCTCAACGCCTACTGGAACCGTTTTGATATTTCGAGCAAACGTCTTCGCCGTAGCCGCGAGGAAATCATCACCATGTACGACTCGGGGATTCGCTGGGTGGATGCGCAGCTTGCGCGGTTGGTCGAGTTCCTCCGTCAATTCAAGATTTGGGAGAACTGCATCTTTGCTCTTACAGCAGATCATGGAGAAGAATTCCTGGAACACGATGGCCGTTATCATGCACCGTCCCTGGTCGAACAATTGATTCACGTACCGCTGCTTCTTCGCGTGCCGGGTGCCACGAAAAAACCGGTTTCCAGTAACCCATTCAGCCTGTTGCATCTGGCGCCCACTTTACTTGCAGCGGCCGAATTGCCGATCCCGTCGGAATTCCAAGGACAAAGTCACTGGAAACATGTTCAAGAAGGAAGTTCATGGAGTGAGCCGGCAATTTCTGAGTGTATTGCAGGATGCACCAATCCTTTTAATCTAGAGAAGCGGCGCGGAGCGCGCCTGCTCGCCGTCCGCGAAGCGCGATACAAACTGCTGTCGAACTTCGATACCGGTGCTCAACATCTGTTTGATCTTGAGGTTGATCCAGGGGAGCGCGCACCTTTGTCGAGCGCCGCAGAAAAGCCGAAGCAGCGTCGCTTGCTTCAAAGTGCGCTCGAACATCTGCGAAGAGCCTGTGCCCGACAACCTTCGAAAGCTTACCTGCGTGCGATCTTGCGCGATGTCGATCTTAGTAGTGCAAGGGCTTTGGCAAATGCGAATTCTGCGTTATGAAGCCGGTCCACATCCTGATCGACTCTTTCGCGGACGAAGGATTGACAAACGCCCAAATGATAAACGCGCGCGAGATCGTCAGCCGATTGGATTCCGACCGCTTTTCCGTGACGATGTTCGTTCATGGATCTCCCGCCCAGCAGATCACTAGCCGGCCAAATACGCGGCTAATCCAACTTCCGAATCGGATGCAAACGATTCCATTGCTGGCACAATTCCTATTCGGTAAGCAGAACATTCTCTTCTACCTGAAGGCATCGCCCGCCAGCCGGTGGTATCTGAAGTTGCGATCTCTTGGCACGAGCCGCAGTCTGATCGTGGGTACAATCGAATCGCAAACCGACTGGCGGGATGAGACGATTACTCCGCAAACGAGGCGGCTCGTCGAAGAGACCGTCTTTCGCTGTGACTATCTTTTCAGCAACTCTGCATTCGTCAAACGTAGTCTGGAAGCCAATTATGGCCTTCCAAGCGAAGTGGTACCCACGGGTGTTGATACTGATTTCTTTAGGCGCGATTGGGAGCGGCTGCCCAATCCGAGACCCCGCGTGCTTTTCGTAGGAGCGCTTCGTGGTTTCAAGGGGCCACAACTTGTTCTGGACGCGGCGCAACGCTACCCTGAGGCCGATTTTGTTGTTGTGGGAGATGGCGTAATGGCCAAGGAGCTACGCGAGCGAGCGCGGGGACTGACGAACGTTGCGATGCGTGGCACACTCGGACGGACTGAAGTTCGCGAGGAGTATTGGAGCGCGGATATTTTTATGTTTCCTTCCCGATGGGAAGGCTCGCCGCGAGTATTGATGGAGGCGGCAGCGAGTGGGTTACCAGTCATTGCTCGCAAGGATTATGAACCAGAGTCCGTAATTGACGGAAGAACAGGCTTCCTGACAGCATCAGACGACGAGATCATGGAACGTTTAGGCCAACTGCTCACCAAGCCTGATTTGCGCCGCACGCTGGGAGCGGCGGGGCGTTCTCACGTGGCTCGCTTCAGTTGGGACGCGATCACGCGTCAGTGGGAGACGATCTTCACGCATCTGGCGCGAGCGCACGGAAATGATCTGCCGTCGGAGTCGGCTGCTTGATCCCTAAACTGGTGATCGTTACTGAAATCATTGCGCCTTACCGCATTCCTGTTTTCAACGCCCTGGCACAGAGACGAGAATTGGATCTGCATGTTGTTTTTCTCTCCGAAAACGATCCCACCATCCGCCAGTGGCGGGTGTATACCGATGAGATCGAGTTTCAATACGACGTGCTTCCGTCCTGGCGACGGCGACTCGGCAATTACAATGTTTTGATTAACCGCGGCGTTTTATCAACCCTGAATAAGCTCCGGCCGGACGCGGTCTTATGCGGCGGATATAACTATCTGACCTCCTGGCAGGCCGCTTACTGGGCGAGATTTCATCGTGTTCCTTTCCTGCTTTGGTCGGAAAGCACCGCCTTGGATAAACGACACGGGCATCGTCCCGTCGAATTTCTGAAGGCGCAATTCTTGCGTCTCTGCCGCTCTTTCGTTGTTCCCGGCAGATCATCGTTAAAGTATCTGAAGGATTTTGGAATATCCGATCAACTCATCTTCACAGCGCCAAACGCAGTTGACGTCACGCTATTTTCTAAACCAGCGAAGCAGGTTCGTCGCAACGAGTTCGAAGTGCGTGCTCGGCGCTCGCTGCCCGCGCGTTACTTTCTCTTTGTCGGCCGACTGGTGAAAGCCAAGGGAATATTCGAACTTCTGGAAACATATGCCCAGTTAGGCACTGAGATTCGTGACAAAGTTGGTTTAGTATTTGTCGGAGACGGTGCAGATCGGCGCGCATTAATGGAGCGAGCAGCGCGAATTGCACCCGGAACCATCCAGTTCCCGGGGTTCATACAACGAGAGGGGTTGGCCGACTTCTACGCACTTGCAGACGCGTTGATTTTTCCAACTCACAGCGACACATGGGGCCTGGTTGTGAATGAGGCCATGTCGTGTGGTCTTCCGGTGATCCTTACCGGGGTCGCGGGATGCGTCGCCGATCTTGTGCAAGATGGCTGGAATGGATTTGTCGTCCCACCCAAGGACCGCGCAGCACTTGCCCTTGCCATGACACGCTTGGCGAGTGATTCCGTTCTGCGAACGGAAATGGGTTCCAGGAGCCGCGAGAGAATCGATGCCTACTCTCCAGAAGCATGGGCTGAAGGTCTGGTGAATGCGGTGAAGTCTCTATGCGAGAGGGGTTGATGAAGAGTCGGACTCAGTTAGTCTTCCTCCTTGCGGCAATAACGGCAATTCTCTTGCTATTCGCTTTGGCGGAGCACCGTCCCAGCTTATTTGCCAATACCGCTATCCTTGGTGCGATTCTTGCATTGCAGATCGCGTTTTTCGGCCTCAGTCATTTTGAGAAGAGGTTCTTTCCTTTATTGATTGGAACCTTTCTTTGGGCAGGATCTTCGCTTCCCTTTTATGGTACCGCGATGTCACTACGCTGGCTTTTCCTGGCGATAGGCGCGTTAGGCGGCTTTCTCATCTGGATCAACCGTCCGCACGGGCGACACTTTGGATCGTTTCACCTGGTGGCTTTGTTTTGCGTGGCATCGGCGATGGTCACAGCCATAGTTTCCGACGAGCCGAAACCCGCTTTACTCAAAGTATTAAGTCTGTTTCTCCTGTTTCTGTACGCGTCCTCAGGAGCGCGCATCGCGATTGCGGGACGCGAGAAAAAGTTTGTGAGTGGCTTGGTACTCGCCAGTGAGGTACTGGTTTATTTGTCCGCAGTGTGCTATGTCGCCTTGAACTTCAGCGTCTTCGGCAACCCCAACGCTCTGGGGGCTGTCGTTGGCGTGGTGGCGGTTCCCATCTTGCTCTGGGCGGCGGCGACGGCTGAAACTCGTGGGCTTAGGCAGCGTCGATTTTTCGCCTTGCTCCTGTGCGGAGGCCTTCTCTATATCTCCAACTCCCGCGCCTCGATCCTCTGCGCGGTGACGGTCATCCTCTTGTTTACGATAGCCATGCGTCAGCAGCGGATGCTCCTACAATGCGCATTCCTCGGTGTTTTCTTCCTCACTGTAATGGCGGTCGTCGATCCCTCTCACGTGAATGAACTGGCTTCATCAGTTACAGGAAAGGTTCTTTATAAGGAGCGAGGCACAGGTCATGGTGTGTTCGCGTCTCGTCTTTCCCCTTGGAGCGAGACCCTTTCTGTCGTCAAACGTCACCCCTGGTTCGGCAGTGGTTTTGGCACGAGTGACCTTGGGGATCTTCGGCTCGATTCCGCATCTTCCTCCGTGTATACGAAGGAGGGAACGAATCGGGAGCACGGCAACAGCTATTTGGCGTTGGCTGAGTATTTGGGAATACTCGGTGCCGTGCCGTTTCTAGTTTTGCTTCTCATGCTGCTTCGGGCGCTGGCTCACGTCTACCGATGGATGAGAAAAACTGGGAATCCGTTTCACTATTGCATTCCGTTCGCACTGGTCGCGAGCGCGGGGCTGGTACATGCCTTTTTTGAAGACTGGCTGTTTGCCGTAGGGTCTTACCTCTGCGTGTTTTTCTGGGTGGCGGCTTTTGTGTTGATAGATTTGGTTCCCGTTCGTGAGCCGAGGAGTTCGACCATTTTGTTTCAGCCGAGTCCACGTATTATGGCGGTATCGACCAACTGCATCTTTGCAGATAAGTGATCGCGGCGGGTCCGTTAGAGTTCGGAGGAAGGATAAGTTGACGTCTCAAAAGCTTTCGAGCGGCGAACGGATCGAGATTCTCGAATGTACGCTGCGCGATGGAAGCTACGCCGTCGACTTTAAGTTCACTGAAAGCGACACTGCGATTCTGGCGAGTGTCCTGGGGAAGCTCGGTTTTCGTTGGATTGAAGTGGGTCACGGCATAGGATTAGGCGCCGCTCAAGCCGGCAAGGGTGCAATGCCGACTACGGACGAGCGACTCATCGAGGCCGCCAAGCTGGCTGCGCCTGATGCTCAAATCGGATGCTTCTTCATCCCAGGAATTGGAACCGCCGACCAGCTAAAATCCGCTCGCGCAGCCGGCCTCGACTTTGTCCGCATCGGTTCCAACGCCACAGAGATCGAAGAATCCTATCCTTATCTGGAGTTGGCCAAAGAATTGGGGCTCAAACCCTGTCTCAACTTCATGAAGACCTACGGGATTTCGGCCGAATCTTTTGGTGAAAAAGCAAGAGAAGGCGCTGCCGCCGGAGCGGAGATTGTCTATTGCGTCGACTCCGCGGGCAGCATGTTTCCCGAAGATGTGCGCAAATATGTGAGTGCGGCGCGCGACCGTTGCTCGTGCAAGCTGGGCTTCCACGGCCACAGTAATCTGCAATTCGCGGTTGCCAATAGCGTTGAGGCCGTGCGTTGCGGAGCGAGCTTCATCGATGCCACGCTCTATGGATTGGGACGAAGCGCAGGCAACGTTCCCACCGAAATCGCGGTAGCTGTCTTTAAAAATCTTGGCATCGAAACGGGCGTCGATTTGTTCGACGTCATGGACGCGGCCGAAGAATTCATGGGCCCGCTCATGTCGCAGATGCACCTTTACGACATGATGTCGGTGGCGATGGGATGTAGCCAGTTTCATTCCGCATTCCTTCCAAAGGTCGCTGCCGCTGCCCGGACGCACGGTGTTGAGCTACGCAGGCTGGTTGTGGCGATGGGCAAACTCGATCCCATCAACCTCGATGACGGCAATCTGAACCGCGTGGCCAGGAATCTGCCGAAAGCGACTGGAACAAGAGCGCACGAATTGCTGACATCATTCGCCGTGCCCGGCATTTCTGCTGACAGCATCAGCAGTTCGCTGGCAGCCGTGCAGTCGCTGGTCGATGGAATGATTGTCACCTGTGCGAAGCGCCGCGCCCGGCCAGTGCTCGAACTCGTCGCTTCGGAATCCCATTCTCCAGAATTGGTCTTGGCGGATCTGTTGCTCGCCGAAGGCAGCATAGTACTCGGGAGAGTGGTGTACGGATCGTTTGAAACGCTCGAACAAATCTTGCGCATGACCGGCAATTGCGTCCCCTTGTTTCTTAACGACAGGGACGGAGGCTCGTGGGCTGCGCAGTGGCCTGAATCGCTCGCAGAAATTGTGGGTGCGGAGAGAATCATGCCGGTGCGCAGCAAGCGTCTGTTCGCCGCCTACGTGGAAGATATAGTCATGACTACCGCCCAGCGCTATGGCGATTTCTGCATGATGATTCACGGAAATCCGACAAGCGCTCTGCTGCGGTATTGTTGCGACACTTTCAACAGTGTAGTCGTGCACGGCAATTTGCCGGCGGAAGTGCCGGAAAATTGTTGGCAGATGGTGGATTTCTCCGACCGGATGCATTTCGACCTGGGGATTGGCGTCGCGCTGCTTCTCTGTCCGCCAAACTCTGCCGACTCCGTACTGATCGATCAACTTCTCATGCCTGCAGGGGTTGTAATCACGGCTGGCCACTTCCCCCGTTTTGAAATCGATATGCGAGGACGTGCAATTTTGCGTATTGATCCCAACCAGGCCTATCGCGGACAGATGGATCGTTGGGTAGCCATTTCAAATTTAATGAAGTCGGCTCAAGCCAGCGCCCTGGCGACTCAATGAATATCAGCAAGGTGAGCATTGACGAGACGAACATCCGGGAAGCGTTTTTGGAAATCGTGACGCGCCGCCGTCCAAACATCTTTCTGGTCGATGCCATCACGAGCCGTGCAATTACCTACGGCGAGTTTCACTGGCAAGCCTGCGCTTTGGCTGCGGAGCTCCGCCGACGTGGCGTGCGTAAAGGTGACCGAGTTGGAGTGATGGTTCCCAACTGCTGCGAACTGGCGGTGCTCTATTTCGCTTGTATCTATCTTGGCGCAGTTATCGTTCCCATCAATCCTGCGCTGAGCAAAACCGATGTTCAATTCATTCTTGTCAACTGCAAGCCCAGGAGCATCGTCGCAAGCATATCTTGCGTGGGAGCGATTACGAATTTTGAACCGAATGTTCTCCGCCTGGCAACCGCACGGGACGTGATCAAAGGATCGAATGACTCCGACCTGATCAGGATCGACGCGCTCCGCGAGACCGGTGATTTTGTGCCGCTCGAAACCGCGGATGTCGAGGATCTGGTCACGATTATGTACACCTCGGGCACATCAGCGAAGCCCAAGGGGCTAGCCCATAAGCTGGGAAGCATGCTGCGAAACACCGATGCATTTGCAACGGCGCAACAGATCGACAAGGATACGCGCTTTTACCTCACGCTTTCGATGGCTTACATGGGCGGTTTCTACAACCTCCTTGTCTTGCCGTTCTTGTGTGGGGCCAGCGTTGTCGTGGATCACGTGTTCGATGCGCGATCGAGCCTGCATTTCTGGGACAGGGCCAAGAACAACCATGTCAATACACTCTGGCTGGCGCCGACCGTGTTGTCGATCCTGCTGAGAATGGATCGCGGCTGCACTGGGGAAGAGTTTTGCCGTAGCTCGGTGCGGCGTACATTCGTCGGTTTCGCTCCGCTTCCGGTGAAAGTAAAGCATGAGTTTGAATCCAGATACGGAGTACGACTCATTGAGAACTACGGCCTCTCGGAGACTTTATTTGTCACCGCCCGTACTGGGGACGTCGTTGGAGGAAACGGCTATGTTGGGGAGACACTGCCAGGAGTTGCTTTGCGAGTTATCAACGATGCTGGAGAACCTGTTGAGCCTGGCGTAGAAGGGGAAGTGCAGATTCTTACGCCTGATCTGATGGCTGGTTATGTGGACGCCGGCGGCAGGTTGATGGAAATGGATGCATCAGTCTGGTTTCCTACCGGCGACGTGGGGCGCCTTGATGACAGCGGTTCACTTTTTATTACTGGTCGCAAAAAGGACCTCATCATTCGTGGCGGCGTGAATATCAGCCCGGCAGCAATCGAGGAAGAGTTGATGCACATTAAGGGCATCGTAGACGCGGCCGTAGTGAGTATTCCGCATGAGCTTTATGGCGAAGAGATCGTCGCAGTTTTGAAACTTGAGCGGGGCGTGGAACTCGAATCGATGCTCGATTTGGTCCTCGGACATGCGAAACGTAATCTCGCCCAGCATCAGCAACCCGCACGTTACATGGCGATCGATGAGTTTCCCAGAACTGCGAATGGGAAGGTGCAAAAGGCCCGAATTCGCGAGTTGGTGGCAGAGAAGCTACAAGTGGGTTTCCTCCGGGCCTCGCGGACGCACGAAACGAGGGTGCTGGCTTAGCCCACTGATGGCAGGCAACGGAAAGGGCTGTACTTGAATTTAAGAAAAGCAGACGCATGAAAATTGTCGATCTTTCCTTGCCCATCGAAGAAGGTATGATGACATTCCCCTCGCATTGGCATCCCGTGGTTGAAGTTACAATTCTCGGACGGCACGGAATCGAGGGTCGCGAGACCAGGAAGATTGTTTTGGGAACTCACGTTGGCACGCACGCCGATGCGCCACGTCACTTCATTCCCAAAGGCGCGACCATCGATGAGCTTCTTTTGGATGTGCTTATCGGTCCGGCCACCATCGCCGATTTCACTGGGTGCGGGCCATTGCACGAAATCGACGTTACAGACCTTAAGCAAAGATTGGGCGACAAGCCGCCAACGCGATTGATTCTCCGTACTGGTTGGAGCGAGTATTTTGGCGACATGAAGTTCTACAACGAATATCCATTCCTCGCAGAGACGGCGGCGCAGTGGCTCGCTGAAAAAGGGGTGCGTCTGATCGCGATGGATACGCCGTCTCCCGATAACCCAGCCCATTCGCGAGGAAGTCAAAAAGATTCTCCTAACCATAAAGTGCTCTTAGGCGCTGGAATAGTTCTGGTCGAATATGTGGCAAATCTAAAAGCGTTGGCTAGAACAGAAGTGGAGCTCATTGTGATGCCTCTCAAATTGAAAGGATGCGACGGTTCGCCGGCGCGCTGCGTGGCCATTGAGAGGTGAAGCGATGGCAGCGTCGAGAGAAACGCCTGATAAGTGGCTGATCGATTGGTTTGTGACCAGAGGGAAGATCGGAAGACACGCTCTCGAAAAACAGCCTGACGCGCTTCGCGAAACTGACTATTTCGAAGCGGGCTGGCTCAGCTCGATGGAGGTGGTGGAATTTGTCATGGAGATAGAGCAGGAATTCGCCATGCAGTTTTCCGATCGCGATTTGCAGGATCCGCGATTCGTCACCATCGAAGGCATTGCTGAACTCATTGTGGATCGCGCGAAGCAGTCCAATGACTGCACATAGTTCGAACATCACGGCCATCCCAGGCTTGCATCTGCAACATGGCGGAAAGAAAATGCCGGCCAAGTTGCACGTCCTGACGCTCACGCCTTTTTATCCCTCTTCCGGCGACGAAGTCAGAGGCTGCTTTGTGGCGGAGACGCTTCGAGAGCTCAAAGCTCAAGACGTCGCATCCTCAGTGATCGCGGTCGACTCGATTTATCACGCCAGCCGCGAACCAAGTCAGGAATTTCCCGGGCAGTGGGTTCGCTATCCACAGCTTCCTGGCAACTTTGGTCTGTCGAGCGCGGGCCGATTTCTGAATGCAAGTCTTCTTAGAAGGGTCAGCCACCTCCATCGTCGATTTCCGATTCATGTGATCCACGCTCATGCCGCACTGCCCTGCGGGCATGCCGCATTACTTCTTTCGCAGCGTTTGAAGATTCCATTTGTTGTTACCATTCATGGTCTGGACGTCTTTAACAGTTGCTTTCAGGATGGGATTGCTGCCCGGTGGCGCCGGAATACTTCCATAACCGTCTACCAGAAGGCGCGCAAGGTGATCTGCATCAGCGGCAAGATCCGGCAATCGCTGATCGATGGAATGGGCGCAGCGGTTGCCGCCGAGGTCGTTTACAACGGAACTGACCCCGGGTTATTTGCGCCAGCGGCGACCTCAGACCAGGGGCCGACGATTCTGACTGTCGGAAATCTATTGGCAGGAAAAGGGCACGAGCTTGTGCTCCGGGCCTTTTGTCGAGTGAAAGATTCGCATCCCGGCTTGCAATGCCGCATTATCGGAGAAGGGGCGGATCGAAATCGTTTTCAAAATTTGACAAGAGCACTAGGCATCAACGATCAAGTTCATTTTCTAGGACGGCGAAGCCGCGCTGAAGTTGCGGAAGCCATGCGCAACTGCATGCTATTCGTTTTGCCCAGCCGGTATGAAGGGCTTGGATGCGTTTATCTGGAGGCGATGGCCTGCGGAAAACCGGTGGTCGCGTGCCACGGCCAGGGCATCGACGAAATCATTCATCACGGCAGCAATGGATGGCTGATTCCAGTCGACGGCCTGGAAGAACTCGTGCAGGGGTTGCAGATTTTACTGGCAAGCGCCGAACTTCGCGCCCAGCTCAGTGCCGCGGCGCGGCGGACCATTGTCAATAGACTTACTCTTACCCATCAGGCACAGAGCTTGCGGAAGATTTACAAGGAAGCTGCGCAATGACAGCAGCTCGCGCAATCCCCTCGCAGACATTGCCGCACGCTGAACTGGTGCCAATTCTAAGGCACGACATCGCCGATTTGGCCGGCTTCATCGCCGCTCAGTCCGGTCGCAGTGTTGAGGCTGTGGAGGCGCATCTTCGCTGGTTCCTGCTTGAGAATCCGGCACTCCAGCCACAACACCCGCTGGGCTTCGGCCTCCGTTCGTCTGGCCAATTCGTAGGGTGCATCTTGTGCAGCCCGCAGGCGTTTCACTTGGAGAACGAAAGAATTCTGATGATGGGCTCCAGTCTGTTCTACGTCGACGCGCGTCATCGCGGCTATGGAGGACGCATCTTCCTCCAGTATTCGCGGCTAGGAAGCCAGTGGCCTTTGTTTGGAACCTCCGCCAACGCCGAGGCTGCGGCTTTGTGGAAGGCGGCGGGAGCGAGTCCCATTCCATACTCAGAAGCTGAACTCTTCGGCATTCTTCACTGGCCGCCGGTCGTGGAGGAGTTGGCGCATCGACGAAATCTGCATCCCATGTTTCATCGTTTGGCTGGAAGTCCCATCTCCAGGCTCGCGGGCATGCTTCGGCGGTTGAAGATCGATTGTGGGGATTTCGAAGCGCTGCAGCTTCTCACATCTGCTGAACAGGTAAATGATCTGGTATGTCATTTTTACTCGGCAAAGCTGACTGCGATGCGCGAACCATCTTACATTCGGTGGCGCTATTTCTCTGGCAGCGATGCAACGGTAGCCTTATTCGCCTTTCGAAGCCGCAAACTCGACCGCGAAGTTCTGGTTGCGGTCAACCAGCGGACTCGCGGCTATCGCGGCCAAATCAATACACTGAACGTGCTTGATGTTTACCCGGAGGTTCCTCCCCAGGAATGGCTGCGCATTCTCGGAGCCTTGATCGCCCGCTACGGCAATGCCGTCGACGCATTGGTGCTGCGTAGCCAAGATCTACAGAGGCAGAAGATGTTTTGCGAAATAGGTTTTCATCGACGCGCGTTTGATGCGCCGAATGGATGGGTCCTCGATAAGGCAAGTCTCTTGCCGACGTGCGATTGGTATCCCGTTCCAGCCGATGGCGATGGACTAATCTAGTGTTCCTCTTGAATGCAATGAACCTCAGAAACCAAGTTCGGGCGCTATTGATACAGGCTGCCACACTCGCTCATGCAAACGAGATATTCCTGAGAATCCAAAAGAGCAAAGGCCGCCCGCAGGCGTTGGTTGTCGGCGTTCACGAAACGCCCAAGGCTCTGGAGTCGCAATTCCGCGAGCAATTGGAATGGGTCTCCCGCCATTTTACGATTACTGACTTTGAATCGTTCGCAGGGTTGTGGAGCAATCCCGAACCAGATCCTGGTTCAAAGCCCCTTGTTCTGTTTACCTTTGATGATGGAAGGGAGAGCAACTACACGGTCGCGGCCCCGTTGCTTGAATCGTTTGGAGGCCGTGGTGTCTTTTTTATTGTACCGGCCTTTGCGGAATGTTCCGCCAGCGATGCGCTCGCCTTTTATCGAGCAAGAATTAATCCCAATTCTCGACCCGGCGACGAAAAATGGGAGGACTGGAAACCCATGAGCCCTGTACAGATTGAAGAATTGTCGGCTCGCGGGCATGCGATAGGTAATCACACGCTCACGCATGAACGCCTTATACCGCTCTCCCCGGAGAGGTTGGAGCGTGAGATTGGCGACGGCGCACGCAAGCTTACCGCATGGACAAAAAAACCCGTTGATGCCTTCGCCTGGACATTCGGATGGAATGCGGTCGATGCCAACGCCTGCGAAGTAATACAGCGTCACCATCGTTTCTGCTTCTCTCCCTGCGCCGGCACAATCGACCGCCGACGCGATAGCCCTGCCCTCTTGTGGAGAAGAGAGATTGAGGTGAAGTACTCCCCTTCGGAATATCGCTTTCTCTACTCAGGCCTTGTAGACCTCTGGTGGGGTAGCCGACGAAAGCGATTGCGGCAAATGCTCCGAGCAAATGGTTTTGCTGTCAAAGATTGTTTTGCTGTCAAAGAATGATCCGCCTTTTTGTTAACGCGCTCGGGGCCAGTGCCGGCGGAGGACTTACGTACATCCGTAACGTCTTGCCGCGACTGGCAGCCCGAAGCGACGTGCGCACAACAGTTCTGCTGGGTGGAACATTGCGCGACGAGATCAAAGATTCAGCTCAAGTTCATGTTTTACGAGCAGACTCTCCGACGGGCTCGGGACGACGATTCTGGTACGAGCAGCAAAACTTGCCGAGTCTAATTCGCCGCGCCGATGCCGACGTTCTTTTGTCCACAGGGAATTTCGCTCTTTACCACTCGCCGGTGCCGCAAATCCTTCTGAGCCGGAACGCACTCTACATGTCGAATGATTTTGTGCGTGATCTGCGCGAACGAGGAGATTACCGCTTGTGGCTTGATACTGAACTGAAGGGGTCGCTCGCTCGATGGTCGGTGCGGGCGGCGGACTGTACGGTCGCTCCGAGCGCAACCTTCGCTGCCGAACTTCAGCAATGGGCGGGGAGGGAAGTCGTATCTATCCATCACGGTTTTGATCGTGAACTTTTCTTCCACGATCAAGCGCTCCTCCCCCAAGAGGTAGAAATGCGACTCGCCAAGACCGAAGGGTCATTTCGGCTGCTTTTCGTCAGCCACTATAACTATTACCGCAATTTCGAAACGCTAATTCGCGGGACAGAAATTTTGAAAAGGAAGCTGCATCCTCGAACGGTTCGGCTGATCCTCACGTGCAAACTCAACTCCAAGGACAATCCCGGGAACTATAACGCAAACGCCGCCGCCGAGTTGGTGCAGCGACTTCGGTTGGGTGAGGAGGTTGTCGAGTTAGCCGCAATTCCTTACGGCTCGCTCCATCACGTTTATCGCGCATGCGATTGCTATGTGACTCCCGCCTATGCGGAGACATTCGCTCACCCTCTGGTAGAGGCAATGGCCAGCGGTCTTCCCGTGGTTGCATCGGATTTGGCGGTCCATAGAGAGATCTGCGGCGAAGCTGCGCGGTATTTTCCGCGCTTTTCTCCGGAGGATTTGGCTGAGACGGTCATCAGAATAGCCGAATCGAAGGAACAGTTCTTGGCCATGCGCGCAATGGGCCTGCTGCGTTCGAGAGATTTCAGCTGGGACAAACACGTCGATCAGTTGCTGCAATTAGGCTGGGGCCTGGCTCAGAAATAATTGTGAGGTCAGGGGGCTCGATCGAAATCAGGGGTGTACGATCACGCTTCTGACACCGACTGCGGAAAGTGTAGCGAGGACCGCACTCGCGATGCTGAGGCACCAGAGAATCCTCCGGTCCGTTGGAAGGAATCGCAACAACGCGTAGAAGACGAACGGGAGCGCTGGAATCGAAAAGCGGATGAAAGTGGCGCGCGCCCAAATCAGATAGTCGTAGGAAAATACCGCCAGCAAGTATAAGCCGCCAAAAATCACTTCGTTAGGATGGGCCTTCGCGTAGGCCGTGAAGCTCTCGGAAAACATCATGCCAATCCCAGCAAGCACGAGCGCGATCCAAAAGAAGCTCAATAGGAGATTAGTCCACGGCGCAGGGTAGGCGAGGGTTCCGGCCAAAATGCCATGGAAGGGCCAGCCGAACAACTGCCCGTGCGGCCCCGCTACACCACCTCCACCGTAGTCGCGCGTCGTATAGCTATGCACAGTGAGCAGCGGGTCGCCGAAATAGCGAGCGAGTGGCAGCATATAGACGATTCCGGTCCCCAGCCCCGTTCCGAGTGCGACGAAAAAAGAACCAAGGTGCTTCCGCCACAACAATGTCAATCCGATTCCGACAAGAACAAAAACCATCAGCGGCCTAACAGTGACGGAGAGCGATCCCAGCACCGCGGCAAGAAAAATGCGATCGCGTCGAAAGGCGAGCAACGCGCCCAGGCTCAACGCCAGGGCGAGAGGCTCGGCGCCCCCAAGAAACGAGAGTTGAAGCCAGGCAAAATTTGTCAGCGCAAAATACCCCGCCGTCCAAGGGCCGAGCAGGCGAGCGGTAAGAAAGACCGACACGAGAGCCGAGATGGCGGCAATCGACCACAGCGCGAAAAGAGTGGAGACGTGGAAGAGCAGCGAAACCATCGTGATGAGGTAGGGATACCCCATGAAATGCTGAATCGTCACTTGGTGGAAATCCCAACTCCGGATAGCATTCGCCACTTCCAGATAAGGGATGTTGTCGCCATAATCGAGAATCAAGCTACTCGACCTGTGGAGTAGAAAGGCGGTGATCCACATCACGGCGCCGCTAAGAACCGAAAGAGCGATCAATTCTCGCTCGCTAGGCGGAGTATGGAAGCTTGATGGACGAGAGACGGATGCGCTTTCCTTCTCCTGCCGAGTCCGTGGTCGCGCGCGCAATCCTTGTGTCTCGCGCCTGGATCCTGTCTTCCCGGCAAGGATATTCATTTGGATGCAAGTCATTATATCGTCCAGAAAGCCTTGTGATTTCAGACGGATTTGTGCTGCGACCTGAGGGTACTAAGTTAGATACGGTCTTAACTGCAATGAGGTTGTGCCGAGGCGGTAAACGTTTCGCGTAAGATGATTTGAAAGTCCTGAGAAAGTGAGAGTCGGATGTGCGGAATCTTCGGGATCATTGCCCGCAACGCTCGTGTGCCTCGCGAAGTGTTGGAGCGCGCCACGCAGTCTCTGGCTCATCGTGGGCCTGATGACAGCGGCACGGTCATTCTGCAGGACTCCGCCGGAGAAAATATCGAAGTCGGTCTGGGAAATCGCCGCCTCGCAATTATTGACTTATCTCCGCTAGGGCATCAGCCCATGAACGATCCCGCAACCGGCAACTGGATTGTCTACAACGGAGAGGTCTACAACTTCCGCGAAGTTCGCGCGAAGTTGGAGCGGGCTGGGCTGGAGTTTGGAAGTGCTTCCGATACCGAAGTCATCCTTAAAGCGTACGCGCACTGGGGAGAGAAGTGCCTCGCCGAGTTTCGCGGAATGTTTGCTTTCGCGATCTGGGATGTGCGGCGTCAATCCCTGTTCGTCGCTCGCGATCCGATGGGACTTAAACCCCTGTACTACCACATCTCCGATCGGTACTTTATGTTTTCTTCCGAGGTCCGAACTCTGCTCGGAACGGGTCTGGTACGGCGCGTTGTCGATCCCGCTGGGCTTATCAACTATTTGACTTTTGGATCGCTTTGCGACCCAAACACATTGGTGGATGGAATCAGTTCTCTTCCGCCTGGTTGCTATCTGAGTTGGCGGGAAGGTCAGCTGCAACAAATTCAGTACTGGGACTTGGCTGATCCTGCAAGTGAAGGTTGCGCTAATGCTTGTGATAGTGAGAATACGCGCGCCGCATTCGAAACCCACCTGCAGCAACAGCTAGACGAATCGGTACGCCAGCAACTGGTGAGCGACGTGCCAGTAGGGGTATTTCTTTCTGGCGGAATCGACTCCAGCAGCCTGGTCGGCGTGCTGAGCCGGAACGGTGTGAGGCCGAGCACGTTTTCCATCGTCTTTCGCGAGGCGGATTACTCTGAAGCCAAGTATTCTCGCGCCATCGCACAAAAGTTTCGTACTGATCATCACGAGATTACAGTTTCGCAGGCAGACTTCTTTGCCGCGATCGCTCCCGCCATACACGCGATGGACATGCCCACAATTGACGGAATCAATACGTATTTCGTCGCGCAAAAAACCCGGGCTGCGGGCGTAAAGGTTGCTCTTTCCGGTTTGGGTGGCGATGAAATGTTTGGAGGCTACTCCAGTTTCAGCACCGTACCCCGGATGGAACAGTTTGCGAATATGTCAGGGCGCATTCCTGAAGCGATTCGCGGTCCACTGATAAGTATGCTGGCCGCGGTTGCCCCCTCCAGCGACCGGAATCGCAAACTGGCCACTCTCGGTCGTAACGGCGGCGGAATCATTCATCCATATTTTGTTTCGCGAATGCTATTCACCCCAGAACAACTTCGAGAGCTCCTGCCTGAAATGAAGCTTGACTCCAACGCATTCCAGCGTGCTGAGGAGCCCTTAAATGAAAGCTATAGCCGCGCCATGAGATTGGATCCGGTCAACCGCGTTTCCTATCTTGAAACGCGCTGCTACATGCTCAACACCTTGTTGCGGGATTCGGATTTCATGAGCATGGCGCACGGGCTGGAAGTGCGCGTACCGTTCATCGACCATCAACTGGCGAGAGCCATTTTTGCTGTGCCAGGATCGCGGAAGCTCGATGCGCGCACGCCGAAGCCTCTGCTGGTTCGGGCGCTAGGCGGGCAACTGCCGGACGAGATCGTCCATCGTCCCAAGCGAGGGTTCACGTTGCCATTCGAGCATTGGCTGCGAGATGCGTTGCGTCCAGTGCTGGAGGAATCGTTTCGCAAAATCGGCGACGGAGCCGTGGGTTCGTTGATTAGCGGATCGGCCGTCCGCAACGTGTGGCAGGACTTTCTACAAGGCCGCACTTCCTGGTCGCGTCCGTGGTCATTGTACGTTTTGCAATGCTGGTGTGAGCAGCATTCGCTAGCTTGCTGATCGCGGTGGACCATTAGAAATTTCCACCGAATATCAACCGCTTTGCTTGAGTCGGCATCTCGCAATCACTGCGAGGGTAGTGGATCAGTAACTAATAACCCACAGCGAGTCGGGATAACATGTTGAAAGTCGCTTCCACTCTCGATGCAAAACCTAGCCGAATTAGAAGTAGTGCCACAAACGCGCATGACCACGGCTCTTCCGGTAAGCGTGATCGTCGCGGCGAGGAACGAGGCGCGCAATCTGCCGCGCTGCCTCGCATCCCTGGGCGATGTTGGGGAAGTATACGTCGTAGATTCTCAGAGCACTGACGCGACCGTCGAAATAGCACGCTCTTTCGGCGCCCAAGTGGTGCAATTTCACTATCGGGGTGGTTGGCCCAAAAAGCGGCAATGGGCAATGGAATCGCTGCCCCTGGCACACGATTGGATTCTTCTGCTCGACGCGGATGAGTCCCTCACGCCGGAGCTTAAGCAGGAGATAGCCCTCGCGATTCAGGATCCCCACTATGACGGCTACTATATTTCCCTGCGTGTTTACTTTCTCGGCCGCGAACTGCGCCACAGCGGCGCAAGCTTTTACAAACTTTCGTTATTTCGTCGAGGCAAGGGCCATTATGAGTGCCGGTTGAAAGATCAGAACCACTCCATGGCAGACATGGAGGTTCATGAACATGTAGTCGTGAAGGGGTGCGCGGCGAAGCTCAAGCATCCGTTGGTTCATTACAACGTCGCTTCGCTTTCGGATTACATCCACAAGCATGACGCATACTCCAATTGGGAAGCGAAGGTCTGGCTCAACGGCAACGGAAATTGTGACGAGTTGGTTCCATCACTGACCGGAACGCAGGCGCAGCGCCGTCGCTGGCTCAAGCGAAAGTTCTACGCTTTTCCGGGTTCATCACTCGCTTACTTTGTTTATAAGTTCGTGTTCTGCTTGGGATTTCTCGATGGTGTTCCTGGCATGATTTACTGCATTTTTCAAGGCATGCAGTTTTTTCACGTCAAGGCCAAGATTTACGAATTGAAACAGCAATCGGCGAGTTGAGGGAGCGGGGTTCGGGAAGCAGGATTGAGGAAGCAATGTGCGGTATCAGCGGTTTGGCAAATTGCGGGGATCGCGAAGTACTGACACGGATGACGCACGTCCAGTCACACCGCGGCCCGGACGATTCCGGCCTGTGGGATCGTAGATTCCCCGATGGTTCCTACATTGGCCTTGGAAGCCGCCGGCTTGCCATCCTCGATCTTTCGGCGGATGGCCGCATGCCGATGTGCAACGAGGACGGCACGGTCTGGATCACTTACAACGGAGAAATTTACAACTTCGCTGAACTCCGCCGTGAGTTGCAAAACAAAGGCCACCAGTTCTCCTCGAACACCGACACCGAAGTTGTGCTTCATCTTTACGAGCAAGAAGGGGCGGATTGCCTGCGTCGCCTCAATGGCATGTTCGCGTTCGCGATTTGTGATTTGCGCTCAGGCCGGCCCGAGTTGTTTCTAGCTCGCGATCATTTTGGCGTGAAGCCTTTCTACTACGTACACCGCGGCAGAAAGCTGGCGTTCGCTTCGGAAGCGAAGGCGCTCCTCCACGTGCCGGGAATCAATGCCGAGGTCGATCTGGAATCGTTGCATCAGTATCTGACCTTCCTCTGGGTTCCAGATCCCAAGACCATGTTCCACGGGATTTACAAACTTCCCGCTGGACACTGCGCAACGTTTCGCAACGGCGAACTGAAAATTCGGCAGTACTGGGACCTGACCTTTCCACCCGCCGATGTGCCTTACGAGCGCTCTGAGGCAGATCTCGCCGACGAGGTTCGCGAGCGCTTTCGGCTCTCAGTGGAAAGGCAAATGATGAGCGATGTTCCGATTGGAGCATTTCTCAGCGCGGGGTTGGATTCTTCGAGCATAGTGGCCATGATGTGCCGGGCGGCGAAGCAGCCCGTGAGAACTTATACGATTACTTTTCCGCATCGTTACCGGGTCGGCGAAACCACGCTGGATGATCCTAATGTGCCGGCGCGGCTGGCGCAGAAACTTGGCTGCGAGAACGAGCAGATCGTGGTCGAACCGGATGTCGCCGAGCTATTGCCGCGTCTCGCGTGGCATATGGACGAACCCGTCGCCGATCCTGCAATTATCACGGCTTACCTGGTTTGCCGCGAGGCCCGCAAGCAAGCCACTGTGTTGCTGTCAGGTGTCGGGGGAGATGAGTTGTTTGCCGGATATCGAAAGCATATCGCCCACCGCTGGGCCCAGGCGTACCAGAGAATACCTGGCGTGCTACGCGATGGGATCGAGTCCGCCCTGGATGCCTTGCCTGGTTGTCGCGGCACAGCGATGAAAGGATGCGTGCGATTGGCGAAGAAGATGGCTCGCAGCGCATCGCTTGAGCCGGAAGAACAATTCATTCGCAATTGTACGTACCTCAACTCCGCGCAAAAGTTGAATCTGTATTCGCTGGAGATTCAGGATCAGCTTCGCACCTCTGATTCCGCCGTTCGCCATCACGCGAGCTTCGATGCGGTGCGCGGCGCCGACTTCCTGAACCAGATGCTATATCTTGACACTAAGATTTTCATGGCCAGTCTTAACCTGAACTATAACGACAAGATGAGTATGGCATCGTCGGTTGAGGTGCGCGTGCCATTTCTCGATCGTGAACTGGCCGAATTTGCGGCTTGGAATATTCCACCGAATTCAAAACTCAAAGGATTCTTCCGGCCGACTACCAAGCACATCTTCCGGCGCGCAATGAAGAATGTTCTGCCTGCTGAAGTGTTGCAGCAGCCAAAGGCCGGATTTGCCGCTCCAGTCGACTACTGGCTGGCGAACGATTTGCGCGAGATGGTGGACGATGTGCTTTCCGATACAAACATCAGAAAGCGTGGATTGTTTCGCCCTGAAGCGGTTCGCCACTTCATCGACGAACACCGCAAAGGAGTTGAGGATTGGTCGATGCAGATCTGGCAGCTCCTGACGCTGGAACACTGGATGCGAGTTTTTCTCGATGCGGGAGCACAGAAGACCGCGGAAGAGTTCATCCATTTTCCGGAGGCCGCTTCCGCGTGAATCTATCAAGCGAGTTGAAGCAGGGCATAACAGCATCCGCGAATACGGACATTCCGGCGACTTCCAAAGACAATGCCCGCATTCAGAACGCCGTCACCGATCAAGTCGCCAGGGGACTGAAAGAAGTGACAGGCCTGCTGCGCGGGCCGCAGCGCGTGGTTCCCGTGATCCGGAAACTCGTGTCCGACAAAATTCACCTGACCTTAGAGCAACGGCATCTCTATTCGTACACAACCACGAAGCGGGACAGCAGAGATGTGCTGCAATCACTGCTGCAATGGATTATCGAGGCCCAACGCTCGGATGGGGGTATCGCGGCCTATTACAGCCTGCTCGCAGGATATTCGAAATCGTATCCCGAGGTCACCGGCTACATCATTCCGACGCTTTACGAAGTTGCGCGCGTAACTAAGAGCGACGATGCCGTGGTTGCGGCCGAAAAGGCCACTCAATGGCTGCTTTCGCTGCAGATGTCAAATGGTTCTTTCCCACGAGGACTAGACGGCGAAACACAGCCGTCGGTGTTCAACACAGGTCAGATCCTTCAAGGTTTGGTTCACGCCCATCGCGAAACGCACCGCTGCGAGATTCGAGATGCAGCGATCGCCGCCGGTAATTGGCTGGTAGCGATGCATCAGGCAGATGGCTCGTGGTCCGGTAGGGGTGCATATCAGGGGGTTGCTCACACTTACTACAGCATGGTTTCGTGGGCGCTCGCCGAGCTGTCCGAACATACGGCGGATCATCGATACGGTGAAGCGGCCGAACGAAATCTGGATTGGGTGCTGTCACACTTCCGCCCCAGCGGTTGGATCGATGGCATCAATCTTAGTGGCCATCCCAACTTTCTTCACTTCATCGCATACGTGCTTCAGGGAGTTCTCGAATGCGCTCTTTTGCGGCGGCGCAAAGATGCTATCGAGGCAGTCGCAAAATCGGCCTGGGTGCTAATGCGAAAGTTCGAGACAAGCAAGTTTCTGCCTGGCGCATATGAAGCGGACTTCAAACGCGGGCACAGCTTCACTTGTCTTACCGGAAATGCCCAGATGTCGTGCATCTGGCTGCGGCTGTTTGAGGTTACCGGCGACCTGCGTTATCTGAATGCCGCGCTCAAGATGAATGAAATGCTGAAGCAAATCATTCCAGCGAATGGGCGGCCTGGAATCGCAGGGGGAGTTTGCGGTTCCTATCCGGTTTGGGGACTCTATCAGCCGCTACGCTACATCAGTTGGGGGTGCAAGTTCTTGGCGGATGCCCTCCTTATGGAACAGCGCTTAACGCACGCGTTGGACGCGTATGGATTTGAGGCATTGCAATGCGCATCGTAGTTCTAGGCTCGAGCGTGTACAGTGAAACCGCTTGCGCCATGGCGGTGCGCTTGGCCGGGTGCGGGCATGTTCCGGTTGGGGCGCTTGTCCTTTCCACTTTTGAGCGCGGAACTCTGTTGCGTAAGCTTGCACAGTGGGGCGTCAGGGATGTGACGCGCTACGCCCGGAGGAAGTTGATTCCGAATCACGGTAATGCTCAGGGGATAGTGCACAATTCCTACCTCCAGCCGTGGCTCAAAAATGGAAGTGGCATTTTCCGTAGCTTGCGGGGAGTGGCGGCCTTTTACGACTTTCCGGTTGTGGTCGGCACAAACCAGAACGCGCCTGATTCGATCGCGCGTGTCAGGCAATGGTCGCCGGATTTGATCGTTTTTACGGGCGGCAATATTTTGCGGAAGCCCTTGTTGGACGTGCCTCGCCTCGGAGTCCTGAATGTGCATCTGGGGTTGCTCCCGGAAATTCGGGGCATGAGCAGTCCGGAATGGTCGTTGCTGAAAGGTGTTCCAGTCGGCGTCACTATCCATTATCTGGATGCGGGAATTGATACTGGGCCGATTCTGCGGAGATATGAATTTACCGACGCAGCAGGATGTGACTCGTTGACTGACTTGCGCAACCGGCTTATCGCCTTCGGCATTGAGAAGATCGGAGAAGTGGTGGCCAGCCTCGATCAGGGCGCTATCACTGCAATCCCGCAAACCGATTCCGACACTGACAACGATAAAGATAAAGACAACCAATTTTTCGTAATGCATGAATGGCTTCGGGCGCGAGCAACCGAACGCCTGACGCAGAGCCGCATTGGGGCTGCCGCGGAGCGCATGCATGGGTAGGCTCGAGACCATTTTGCAGGTCGGCCGAACCTTCGGTGCGCGCGACGGCATGCTTCGCTTGGAATACGAACTCCAGCGTGGCAGTGGCTTGATGTCGCGAAAAATGTGGTCGGTGCGCGGCTGGGACGCCTGGGATCTAAAACGGATTGCGCCCGATTCGTCTGCGGAAGAAATGCGGGCTGCGCGACAAAACGGTACGCGGCCATTTTTCTTCGCCGGTGCGCAGACAGTGAGGACGACTATAAAAAGAATTGTCGCGCATGACGGTGAAAAATCTGTTCTTGCCGAAGCGGAGCAGATTGTCGCTGGCAACCTGCCATTTTTTGGACATCTGTCATTCGCTTGCAAGTTTCCGCCGCGGTGGTTTCACAATCCTGTTACCGGGCAAAGCGTTTCACCACACCAGTCGTGGACGCAGATGCGGTTTGCCTCGCCTGAATACGGCGATCTGAAATTTATCCTGGAGCCGTCCAGGTTTTTGTTTGTCTACCCGTTGATTCGCGCTTACGCACTCAGTGGCGACCAGCGATTTCCCGAGGCTTTCTGGCAAGCAATCGAAGACTGGGCCCGCCAAAGCCCGCCAATGGCCGGTCCGCTATGGATTTGCGGACAGGAATGTTCCTTGCGGATATTGGCGTGGTCCTTCGCGCTGCACGCATTCGCGCATTCGTCCTCCACCACGAGCGAGCGGGTCGCTTTGCTTGTATCCATGATCGCAGCGCATGCGTGGCGAACCGCGCGGACGCTCGGCTATGCCCGCTCACAGCGCAGCAATCATTTGATCAGCGAAGCCGTTGGGTTGTGGACCGCAGGTACCCTCTATCCAGAATTGAGAGACGCGGAGGTTTGGCAAAAGCTTGGCACGCAACTGCTGCACGAAGCCGTTCAAGACCAGATCACGCTGGAAGGAGTTTCGCATCAGCATTCCTTTAACTACCAGCGCATGATCCTGCATCTGCTTTTGTGGACGCTGCGCATTGCCGAGATTTACGATGTGCCGCTCCACAGATGCATTCGCGATCGTACCCAGGCTGCTTTTGAGTTCACGAGTGCGTGGGTGGATCCGGCGAGTGGAGTTCCGCCAAACTACGGTGCCAATGATGGCAGCCTGATTTTTCCGCTTGCGACCGCAGCCTATAGGGATTTTCGTCCGCTGTTGCAGTTGGGTGCCGCAGTTTTGAATCGACCTGCCCTTAAGCGGGGGCCATGGGACGAAGCTGCTATATGGTTCGGGGTCGAGCCAGCGTCTAAACAAAAAGCTGCCGATATTTTGCCTCCGTCCGTCAACACTGGATACTTTCGTCTGGGCGATGAGACTTCTTGGGGGCTGATCCGAGCGGGGAACTACACTCGCAGGCCTTTTCAGGCCGATCAGTTGCACGTGGATTTATGGTGGCACGGTATCAACTTGGCTCGTGATGCTGGAACCTATCTCTACAACGGCGGGCCGCCGTGGAACAACGCCCTCGCAGGAACCTCCATTCATAATACTGTCACGGTGAATCATCGCGACCAGATGCGGCGAGCCGGCCGATTTCTCTGGGTCGGCTGGGCGCAAGCGTCGGGACGGCTATCTTTTTCGCGTGACGGTGAAGCTCCCGACCGCTTTGAAGGAGAGCACGACGGTTACCGCGATCTTGGTGTGAAGCATTTCCGCTCCGTTCAATGGTTGCGCGGCGCCGGTTGGGTCATCGTGGATGACATAGAGGGAAGCGGCGACCATGACGTGCGGTTGCATTGGCTGGCCCCGGACTTGCCTTACGTGATTTCTGACTCTCCTTTTCAAGTTGTGTTTGCGGCCAAGCCGTCGCCGATTCGCTGGAATATCTTCTCGAGTTACAGGGCAAGTGCGATGGTCATACGAGGCGGGAAGCGGCTTCTGACTGAGAATAACACGGCCTTGATCGCAGATGAGGATGCGCAAGCGTTCGGTTGGGAAGCGCCCACTTACGGTGAGCTTCAGCCAGCCATTTCTCTGCTCTACCAGACGCGATCACCGCTGCCGGTTCGATTCGTTACCGTGCTTCTCACGAACGAACGGCACAAAGCCGACAAAGTAAATGACGAGTTAGTGGTTTGTACGACTGGGCACCCGGATGATTCTCAGGGTGGACGCGAGATTCATCGAGTAAGTCTTTCACCGGTGCCAATGCATATGGCGGAAACGCAATCGTCAGTCAACGGGCCCAAAGCATGAAGCAAGTTTTCCAGGATTCCCGCAGTGGAGAAGTTACCGTGGCGGAGGTTCCCGCCCCGAAATTGCTGGCGGGATGCGTTCTGGTTCGTACCGCAACATCGCTGGTTTCGTCGGGCACAGAGCGAGCGTCTTCGGAGTTCGCCAGCAAGAACTTGCTTCAGAAAGCCAGAATGAGGCCGGATCTCGTCCGCGAGGTTCTGGGAAAAATCAGCCGTGACGGGTTGCTGGCGACGGCGTCGACAATTCGCAGCCGTCTCGATCAGCCAGGCGAGTTGGGTTACAGCAGCGCGGGAGCCGTAGTTGCGGTGGGCGATGGCATTGCCGATATCAGTCAGGGAGATCGCGTCGCGTGCGCTGGCCTGGGACACGCCGTGCACGCGGAGTTTGGATGCATCCCGCGGCTACTGGTCGCGCGGATTCCTTCTGACACCGTAAGCTTTGACGAAGCTGCTTTTACGACGGTAGGAGCGGTGGCACTGCATGGGGTGCGAACGGCCGAGGTCAAACTCTGCGATCGTGTGGCCGTGATCGGCTTGGGCCTGTTGGGCCAATTGATAGTGCAGATTCTTAAGGCCGCCGGCTGCTGTGTATTGGGGATGGACGTTTCCCCCGAGCGCGCGAATCTGGCGTTGCGCCTCGGAGCGGACGGGGTGAGCACATCATTTTCTGGCTTCCGAGATTTATGCCATCAGTATTCCGGTCGTCATGGTGCGGATGCGGTCCTCATTGCCGCACAAACGGCCAGCAATGATCCCGTGAATTTGGCCGGGGCGGTGGCGCGGAATCGGGCCGTGGTTGTTGCCGCGGGGGCCGTGGCCATGGATATTCCGCGGAGATGTTTTTACGAGAAGGAACTCGACTTCCGCATCTCCCGCTCCTACGGGCCCGGGCGGTATGACGCATCGTACGAGCAGAAGGGAATCGACTATCCCATCGGTTACGTGCGTTGGACGGAAAATCGGAACATGGAAGCTTTTCTGCAGCTGCTCGCAGATCGAAGGCTCGATTTGCATTCGTTGATTACTCACCGCTTCCCGATCGGGCAAGCGCACTCCGCCTATGACCTGATCAAAGGAAAGACTAACGAGACATTTCTTGGAGTGTTGATCGCGTACCCCAATCTTGCCAAAGATTCTCGTTTTGTAGATGTGAATGCTTCTGATCGGCCAATCGCAAGTCGCAGTTTCCTTAAGATGGGACTTCTGGGAGCGGGAAGTTTCGCGACAAGCACTCTGTTGCCCGCTATCAAACGAGTGGGCGGTGTGGAACTTGTCGTAGCTGGCGCGGCGACCGGTTCGCACGCCCGGCATGTCGCCGAGAAGTTTGGATTTCGTTCCTGTACTACAGATGAGCAGGAGGTTTTTAGTAATCCTGCGGTCAATACGGTTGTTATTACCACGCGCCACCATCTGCATGCAGTCCAGGTAATGGCAGCCCTCAACTCGGGCAAGCATGTTTTCTGCGAGAAACCGCTCTGTCTCAGCGAAGTGGAGCTCGCAAGAATTGCGGCCGCACACGTTGATCACGATACTCAGCTCCTAATGGTTGGTTTCAATCGTCGTTTTGCTCCGCTGGCAATTCGCATGAAAAGTTTTCTTCGGGAGGTACGTGAGCCATTGGCAATTCATTATCGCGTGAATGCAGGATACCTTCCTCCCGATCACTGGTTGAACGACCCGCAACAGGGTGGAGGGCGCATCATCGGCGAGGTGGGCCACTTCGTGGATTTTCTGTGTTTCTTGACGGGCTCATCGCCGGTTGAAGTTGAGACGCACAGTCTGCCAAATCCGAGTCAGTACAGCAACGATAATGTCGTGGGGTCGTTACGCTTTGCCGATGGATCGCACGGTACCATCAGTTACCTTGCGAACGGAGACAAATCATTTTCAAAAGAACGAATTGAGGTTTTCGGCGGCGGCAGCGTGGCCATGCTGGAAGACTTCCGGCGGCTCGAATTGGTTCGGGGCGGAAAGAAGCGCATCATTCGCTCGCTTATGCAGGATAAGGGACACCGTGGTGAATGGAAAGCCTTTATCAGTGCGATTCAAGAGGGCACCGAGTCGCCGATCCCTTTCCACGAAGTTGTGAGTTCGATGATGGCGACGTTTGCGCTGGAGGAGTCGCGGTGCTTGGGTCAACCCGTCGCCGTGAAACAGCTTCCCCGCAACGAACACCTTCAGGATGCCAGCGGCTTCGATCGGGCTTCTTGAGGTCAGGTTTCAGAATTATTGGATCGCACGACGATCACAGAATGAAGATCACAGAATGAAGATCCTATACATTTCGCAATATTTTCCACCCGAGATGGGTGCGCCTGCGGCCCGAGCCTCCGAGTTGTCGGCGCACTGGGCGCGCGCGGGGCACGAAGTGACGGTGCTGACTGGCTTCCCCAATCATCCCACGGGCGTTGTGCCGCCCGAATATCGCAAGAGCTTTCGGAAACTGGTTGCTCGCGTGAAGATCGACGGCGTAGAAGTGGTTCGCACCTGGCTGCTTCCTTTTCCTAACCGTAAAGCACATGAGCGAATGTTGAACTACACTTCGTTCTGCGCATCGTCGGCCTTGACCGGTTTCTTTCTGTCTCGTCCCGATGTCGTCATTGCGACCTCGCCACAATTGCTGGTCGGACTCTCGGGTTGGTTTCTGGCGCGGTGCAAGCGTGTGCCCTTTGTGTTCGAGGTGCGCGATCTCTGGCCGGAGTCGCTGGCGGCTGTAGGCATGGGCGAAAGTGGGTCGCTGTTGTATTGGGCTTTGGCGAGAATTGCCGGGTTCTTGTACCGCCATTCAGATCATATCGTCGTGGTCACGCCGGCATTTGAAGACCACCTCGTGAAACACTGGGGCGCGCCTCGCGAAAAGATTTCAGTGATCGAGAATGGTGTTGAGACCGATCTGTTTGCTCCGGGTGTGGCAACCACTCTGCGAAGAGCGTTGGGTGCCGAGGAAAAGTTTGTTGTTTCCTACGTGGGGACCATGGGGATGGCGCACGGGCTCGAAACGATCATTCAGGCTGCCGCGCACCTGCGAGACACGAATGCCGAAATTGTTTTCTTGATGCTAGGGGAAGGCGCTGAGAAGGAGCGGATGATGGCCATGGCCCGCGAGCATAGTCTAGGTAACCTGCGATTTGTGGATCAGCAGCCTCGCGAGAAAATTCCCGGCTTCATCTGCGCGTCGGATGCTTGTCTGGTTCTGCTGAAGAAAGCCGATGTGTTCAAAACAGTGATTCCGTCCAAGATGCTGGAATTTATGTCATGCGCGCGACCAGTCATTCTGGGCGTGGATGGGCAGGCGCGCGCGATTCTGGAGGAAAGTAAGGGCGGTATCACGATCGAACCGGAGAACGCTGAGGCTCTTGCCAATGCCGTTCGCCACCTCGCGGCGAATCGGGATATCGTTCGCGAACTGGGAAAGAACGGCAGGGAATACGTCGTGCGCAAGTTCTCCCGTAGTCAGACCGCCGTGAAATATATTCGCACTCTCGAAAAATTGTTGCAATCGCCAGAATCGTATACGACCGAAGCTGCCGCTTAGTGCTGCCACGCACGATTCAGGGGTGGGCGGCAATCACTGCGAGTCCCGTTGCCGTGGCTATCGCCGCTTGCAGCCCTTGCGCTGCCGCGACTCGGGCGCCGCTGAGTGGTACGAACAAGATGTCATCTGCCTGCAAGTTTATGTCGGGAGCTTTCGCTTCCAGCATTTTCTTCAGTGGAACTTTCGTTTCAGTCATTCCCGTAGGACCTTTGCGAATGATCCGCGTCGCGCCCATCTTCGCCGTGTGATTTGTTCCGCCCGCGAGCGCGAGCGCCTGCAGCACAGTCAAGCTGCCGTTGTCCACCAGCAAGCCCGTGGGATGCCCGACATCGCCCACCACGTAGATAATTGGCGCCCGCGGCACGGTGATGGTGTCGCCCGGAAGGATCTCAATATTATTTTGCAGGTCGTCGGCCAGATTTCTCGTCAAATTTATCGTGATCGGGTCCGACTGGCTGTGCTGCCGGATGACGCTCACTTTTCGTCCTGCCGAAGCTGTAAATCCTCCTGCTGCGGAGATCAGATCGTACAGCTTGCGTTCCCCCTGGGCTGGATAGATTCCGGGCTTTGCAACTTCGCCAAGGATCGTCACACCTTGCGAAGCAGATTCGTCGACAAAGATCGTGACGTGAGCGTTGCGGACGAAGCCGCCGTCTTCGAGCCGTTTCTGGATCACGGTCTGCGCCTCTTCCACGGTGAGGCCGCCGACATGCACGTAGTCGATCAGGGGAAGGTAAATGTCTCCAGAATTGCCCACTCTCGCCTTCGTGGACAACTCGGGTACGTTATAGACGCTTACTTCGATCAGATCGCCGCTGTCCAGCTTTAGCTGCCGCGGAATGTCAGTGACGCCAGAGTCTGGAGTCTGTGCAGACTCCGCATGAGCAGAATTGTTGTGCAACCTTGATGCCGCAGCCTGAGAGAGCGGTCGCGCAGCAGGAAGTGATTGCGTATTTTCCGGAGGCGCGGATGCCGGTACGCTCTGTGCCTGAGTCACGATGACCGAACTACAAACTAAAACCAGAGATAGCGCAAGCAGACTACTGCTGCAGGCAAAACGAGATTTGCCAAACTCCATTACGAGCCTCTAGGGTAGTCTCCGCTGAAGTCTAGCATAGGAATCTCCCCATCCAGCCTGAATTGCCTTTGACGTCTTAGTCTTCTTGGTTCGTGCGGTTCTGCGCTATTCATGCCCTCGGAAATTGAATTTCAGCCTCGAAGTTGCCAGGTCCGCGACAGTTTTCAAAGGCCGCAGAAGGAACCCACTAACTCACTCCCATTCAGCGCCATGCTGCTGCAATATTTAGTGTCGGAAAGGTCCGTGTCGATGCTCGGGTCGTGATCACAATTTGCTACCCATGGGTTTAGGGGGATCGTTGACAGTAGCTTTTTTCGGCATTTTTTTCTTATCGCTGCTGTTTTCATTTGTCCTCACTCGCTACGTGCGGGATTTTGCATCGCGGCATGGATGGGTGGCCGCTCCTTCGCAGGAGAGGCACTTGCACGCGACTCCGCTCCCGCGCTTAGGCGGAGTGGCCATTTTCATTTCCTTCTCCGTCAGCATGATGGTAGCTGCTGCTGTTGGCGCTGAAATTCCTCATGCATCCTCGGCGTTCTCGCTGAAAATTCTGCTCACTATACTGGTGCCAGCTTCCCTGGTTTTTCTATTAGGGGTGTATGACGATCTGTACAGTGCAAGCCACTACTTAAAGTTTGCGGTGCAGGCAATTGCCGCCACGATGTTGTTTATAGGCGGGCTTCGGATTGTGAACATCCCAGTGTTGTTTGGCAATCATGAACTGCCCTGGTTTGTCGGACTGCCCCTGACAATCTTGTGGGTATTGGCGATTACAAATGCTTTCAATCTCATCGACGGACTCGATGGCCTGGCAGCTGGATCCGCATTGTTCTCTACACTGGTCGCATTTGTGGTGACACTTTTGAACGGATACTCTCTGGTCACGGTAATGACCATCGCTTTGGCCGGGGCGATCCTTGGGTTTCTACGCTACAACTTCAATCCGGCGACAATCTTTCTGGGAGATTCGGGTAGTCTTTTTATCGGCTTCTTACTCAGCGCCCTTGCCTTAGAGGGAGCGCAAAAAGCTCCGACCATTGTCGCAGTTGCTATTCCCGTTGTTTCTTTCGGCTTGCCGATTCTGGAGACGGCACTCTCCATTCTCCGCCGCCTGATCAGCGGACGTCCCGTGTTCACCGCCGATCGCGAGCACATTCATCACAAGCTCTTGCAGCACGGGCTTAGTCATCGCCAGGTGGTCATTGTGCTTTATGGGGTCTCGGCTGTGTTCGCCATGCTGAGTCTGTTTCTGCTGTGGCCCACGGGCAGCTCTCTGGGTTTAGTTCTCGCGGTGCTTGGAATCGGCATCTGGATTGGCGTCCAGCGCCTTGGCTACCTCGAACTCGGAGAACTAGGGCGCGTCGCGCAGCGCACGCTCGAGCAACCTCAGATCTTCATCAACAACCTTGCCATCCGCCGAGCCACCGAGGAACTCAGAGTGGCTCGCGATTATGACCAGATTCGGTACGTTCTGGAAGCGGCTTTCAGCTCCAACGACTTCGATGCGTTCGACGTCAGATTCAATCTCTTTCCAGGGGAGTCCTATCCCGCGGAAGCAATTGAAACTGGCGCACAGTTGCGGCGCGGCGAGGTTTTTTTTCACTGGGGCAAGATGGGGAGATCCAGATCTCTGGAAGGGCTCGCTTTTTGGACGCTGGCGCTCGATCTGGTAAGTTCGTCCACTCGCCACCGCGGCTCGCTGTTGGTGCACCGCGTATATTCGCAGCGGGACCTGCAACTTGATATCAATCTCCTGACGTCAGGTTTTCCAGTTGCCCTTGCCGATGCGCTGGATAGAGTTCTTCAACACGGCGTGCAAGTGATCCCGCAGCTACCTCAGGATAATCAGGAATTTATTGCAGCTCAGGCGGGATAGAAAATTGCCTTCACCAATCTCTTCAACAAATTCAGATCGCATAGCACTGCAGACCGCCTAAGACTCGCGCGGGCGCGGGGAAGGACAAAGCGACAGGGAGGGCCGACGGTTACAGCTTCGCGCTAACGTAAGAGTTAATCTCACAATTCAGGCAAACTTCTTCGAAAACAGGTGCTGTCCATTGCATGGTGTCCACTCCATAGGCTGAAGACTTCATGTCTTAAGCCCTAGATACATTTTACCCGCCAACCGTCCCGAGATCAATAGTCGTCAGGAGATCTTCTGCAACTCCTCGATCAAGTGGCATGCGACAACAAAATTCGACAACCAGCACGACTGCAAGCTCTTGCACACTTCATCAAGTCCCGAGTTTTCCACAACTTGGAACCATCGCGGACACTGTCCAACTCCGCTCTCGCTATTTAACGTGATCTCCTCCCGTCATTGAGGTCAAGCATTTATGTTTCGTAAGACAATTTATGGCACCCAGTTCAAGGATGTAAATTTCGTTCCGCTTCACACCGCGACATTCTGCATACAGTGCGAGCTGATCAGCACCAACAACAGGCCGTACTGCCTGGCCTGCGGTAACCCTTCGATGCTCAGCTTGTCGCGCGTACTGGGCGGATCGCTACGCCACCAGCAGACAGCTCATCTCATCACGGATTCTGAACTCGATAGCCTCGTCCGCGACCTGCTGCGCACGGTGCCTGATCCTCAAGTCTTGGATGTCGCGGACTATCACGCTCGGGTGCCCTCGACTGCGCTGCGAAGCCAGCTCCGCGTGGCGAATGCCGCCCATCCTATCTCTGGTTTTCGCGCCGTACATCCCGGCGAAGAAGTCGACATCCACGCTGCGGAGTTGGACTTGGAACCAGCGATCAGCGCCATCACGGAGCGAGCCCAGCACCTCACCGGCGCGACCGGCGCCGCCATCGCCCTTCGCGCCGGCAACGAGATCGTGTGTCGCGCCCGCGCTGGACGTACTGCGCCAGATCTCGGTGTCCGCTTGCAGACCGATGCCGGCATCTCAGCCGAAGCCGTCCGCACCGGGGAAGTCATGCTCTGCAACGACGCCGAACACAACCCGCGCGTGGATCTCGCCAGTTGCCGCCGATTGGGCGTGCGTTCGATCCTGGTCTCTCCATTGCGCTACTACCGTCGCACTCTTGGCGTCTTCGAAGTGCTGTCATCGTCTCCCAGCGCATTTGACGAGAAAGATGTGGCCACCATGCAACTACTTTCCAGTATGATGGTCGCCGCGATCTCCCGTATTTCGAGCCTGCACCACGCGCGACTCTCACGTTTGGCCGGATAGTTTGTTGCTCGGGTGACGGCGGTTGAATTTCAGTAGGCCCAATAAGGCGCGGTGCCCCCGGGAGCGTTTGTTCCCTCGATCGCAACGAATACGTTGCGGCCATAGAAGAAGGGAAGCCCCCAGTCGAAATCGTTTGGCGCAGGGCCGGCCAAATCACCAAAAGCAGAATCGCTCGCGTTCGAGAACAGAGAGTCGGCATTTGCCACGCTGAAATCGACCGTTCCACTGCCTGCGGTAGCTCCTTGATTGCTCGCGGAAAGATTCAGCCTGCTCGACGGGCAATAGAATCCGGAATTATCTGAACAAACGGTTATGCTGCTGTCTGGGAAGAAGTAGCCGTTCGAGCCGCTGTCGATGAAGCTGTTATCGGAGAAGGTTTGGCCATTGAAACTGGTGGTGAAGTTCCCCGGAGAACTCGAAGTCAGCGAGCCAGCCGTGTAGACCGTCGCTCCTGCTAACCCGTTGTTTGTTTGCGTTCCAATACCGAAAACCAAAGATCCGTTGACGCTCAGCTCTGCTCCCGAAACCGGCGGCAGTTCAACGATGATGCCGTTATTGTCCTTGGCAAACAACGCAACCGGATTCTGCACCTGCTGGGGCAAGGTTTCAAATATCGCCTGGCACCCTGTGGCCGGGCATTCATAGTACGCGTTCTGCGGAGGGGTTGTGTTAGTCGAGCTCTGCACACAGGCGGGGCCGCAGTCTTGCGGAAAGAGGCCCACTCCCAGAATGCCGTTCGCACCCAGGGTTGCAAGTGTATCGGCAGAAGGTCCAGCGCTGGAACAACTGGCCGGAACCATAAAATCCGTATCGCTGAGCACGTGAATCGGCACCGAACCCGCCTTCTCGCTAGCAATCTCGATATCGGCCGTTTGCACCGGACCCCACGAATAGGAGTCCAAGAATTGCAGGCATTCGACCACCGGGCTGCCGCTCGCCGACTTTTGTTGCGGTAGCGCAATCGTCAAAACCGACGAGACGATCCTTAAGCCGACGGAGCCGGTATCCACTAACAGTCCACCGATCGTTTGACACGTGGAAGTGCCAGGCGAGCACACTGTCGCCGTGGCGAATGCGCCATTCGCGTAGCCCCCATTTCCGGGCGGCCCCGAGTTCACTGTGATCGCGGCTACATTCGGCCCGGACGACGCGATGGTTTGGTTTGATGTAGTGCCGCTCGTGCCACTACTGCTTCTATTGCTACTGCTTCCTCCCCCACATCCAAGTGCGCAGGACAAAGCCGAGCATGCCGCGAAAACCAGAAACCTCCTCACATTTTTCATTGGATGTCCTCCGCGCGCACGCCCGTCGGCAACATATCTGGAATATATGCCTTGCCAGCAAACGACCGGAGATGCCCACCGCTTTGAATGACCAAGCCAGGCTGCTCGACCATAACCGGTCTTCGTCCCAACCGAGCACTGTGATGGGACTCTGCGGCCTGACTGTACTGCTCGAAGTAGCTGCCCATGATCTGGCGCATGTCTGGCATCCACGGCCCATGCCAAGACACCGCAAATACGATTCCTTGTGAAGAAAAGTACTCTCTCACGACCGTGCCGCTGGCCCCTTGTATTTCGTGCACGGTATAAGAGTCCGCCGGGATGATCCGGCGGGTACCTTGCATGTGAACCTGGTCGGACTGGATCGTGGAGGCATCTCCTCCAAGCGCCGCCCTCGCGGGGAAGGCCGTTGCCGGGATTACGGCCGCCATCAGAAGCCCACACCGGATGAAATCCATCTGTCCCTTCGACATCTACACACTCCCGCACGTCCCCGCTAAATTAGTACTTGGTTAGACTAGGCCGCATCTGGCAAGGTTGTATTGGGGGCGTTCGGGATGCCCTTATAGCTCTTAAATTGCTTACTTTTAGCCAAAGTCGGGTTAATATGTACAGCTAGACTTGCACCAGGGCCTCCTAATGTCTGCCACTATCCAATCGCCTCGACCCGTAACTGCCAACCGCCGTCGTAGGGTTCGTCATAAAGTGCATGCGCCAGCGTATGCCACCTTCACAGGAGCCTCCCAGAGCGAGATGCTCGATCTCTACGAAGTCGTCGATATTAGCGAGGTGGGCGTGGCAGTGCAATGCCCATTGCCGTTGAAAATCGACCAAGGTGTGGATTTATGTCTGGATCTGGCCGAGGCCCGTGGGCAGATTTCCGTAACTGCGCGAGTAATTTGGTCAGCGCCGGAGGGCAAAGTTGGTCTGGGGTTTCCAGCCTTGCCGGATTCCGACCAGCGTCGCTTGCGCGAGTGGCTCTTCCTCAATGCGATGGCCGGGGCCGCCAATGCTGCATCGAGTGGTCGGATCCTGTCCACAACGGTTTCGATCTCCGAGTCGCGGCCGGATTATACCGATACACTCGGCGCCACCTCCGCCGTGCAGAGAGAAGCCGAGTCTCTTGGGGCAGACCTCGAAACAGTTCTTTCCTTTATTGTTTCCCGCGCTCAATCTCTGCTTGATGCGTCTGGCGCGGCCATTGCCCTTGCAGGAAAAGATGCTACGGCTATGATCTGCCGGGCCAGTTCGGGCCCGAGTGCGCCTCCCGTGGGCGCAGCCCTGCGCATAGGCTCAGGTTTCTCCGGCGATTGCGTTCGCGCAGGGAAAACATTGCGCTGCGATGACACTGATAATGACGAACGGGTCAACCCAGAAACTTGTCGCGCTCTCGGCATTCGCTCCATGCTGGCGTCTCCGATACGCGCGAACCAGCAAGACAAGGTAATCGGCTTGCTCGAAGTTTTTTCCGAGAGACCCAACGCATTCGACGATAACGATGCCGCTATTCTTCAGCGCCTAGCCGAGACGATCTTCGCCGCCGTGAAGCGCGCCGCACCGCCGGACGATCCTTCCGTTTCGCCGCCACCCTCCGCCACGCCATTTTCGCCCGCTCCGGATAGTGTTCTGTTTGCTCATTATCGAGGAGCCATAAACAACCATAACGAAGCCCCCGCCGATCCAGAGTCGCTCGGCGGCGTCCGTCTCCCGCGCACTCATCTTTATCTCCTGCTCTTGACGGCAGCTACCCTCGCGCTCGCGGTCGGCTTCATCACCGCTCCGTGGATTCAGCCGTGGCTTCAGTCCAAAGTACAGGCCCGCGAGCGCAACGGAGAATCGACGGTTCTGGCTTCGTCGCTGCCAACAGCGCAATCCGCTTTACAGAAGTCGTCAGTCGATTCCTCCAATCTCGCCCAACTTCGCGAGCTTGCGCATCAAGGGAACCCATCCGCGGAAAATGCGATGGGTCTGCTCTATGCTCAGGGTGACGACAAACAAGCTATCAAGCAGGATGAGACCGAAGCGGTCCGCTGGTTCACGAACGCCGCCGAGCACGGAAGCGTACCGGCCCAGTACAAGTTGGGACTAATGTTGTGGGGCGGGCGTGGAGTTCCCAAAGACACGAACAAAGCCTACTTCTGGGCGGTGCTCGCGCGCGCCGGCGGCCAGGAAGGCAGCAAAGATCTCGCTAACCTGCTCGCGAATGGCATGACCCGTCCCCAGGCCGCAGCCATCGAACAGCAGGCTGAGATGTGGTACCAACAGCACGAATCGGGCGGGAAGCCAAAACCCGGTCGATAAACCCGGCTTCCGGCCGCAAGCGAACAACGCTAGAGACTTATCGCGCATCATTGAGAAAAACCTGGAATGCGACTCCTGGCCCTCGATGTACGACGTGCTCACGTGCCGTCACCAACCCGGAAACCGGAAGCCGATCCCACTCCGCAACGATAGAATAGAAGAATAGATCAGAGGCCGTCCTTGTCCACGCTCCGCAGTATTCTCGACGAGCACGTTTGCGAAGCCAATCCCGATCTCTACGAGAAGCTCGACAAAAACCGCGTGCGTTGCTTCGCTTGCGGACATTGCTGTCCCATCCCGGAAGGCCAGCCGGGGGTCTGCAAGGTTCGTTACAATCGCGGCGGCACGCTTTATGTCCCGTGGGGATACACGGCCGGAACCCAATGCGATCCGGTCGAGAAAAAACCTTTTTTTCACGCGCATCCCGGAGCGCTTGCCTACAGCTTCGGCATGATGGGTTGTGACCTTCACTGTGCGTATTGCCAGAACTGGGTAACCTCGCAAGCTTTGCGCGATCCAGGCGCCGTCTCGCCTCCGCAGTACGCCTCTACCAAGCTCCTGGTGCGCGAAGCGACTGCCCAGGGAGCGAAAATCCTTGTCAGCACTTACAACGAACCTCTGATCACGAGTGAGTGGGCAGTAGCGGTCTTCAAAGAAGCCAAAGCTGCCGGATTACTCACCGGCTTCGTTTCCAATGGCAACGGCACTCCGCAGGTTCTCGAGTATTTGCGTCCCTGGCTCGATCTGTACAAAGTCGATTTGAAGAGCTTTGACGATCGTCACTACCACGAGCTAGGCGGCCGTATCGGCCCTATCCTCGATAGCATTCGCCGCATCCATGCCATGGGACTCTGGCTCGAGATCGTCACCCTTCTCATCCCGGGCTTCAATGATTCCGATGACGAGTTGCGGCGCCTCACCGAATTTTTGGCTGGGATTTCTCCAGACATTCCCTGGCACGTCACGGCCTTTCACGGCGATTATAAAATGCAAAACGATGTTGCGCGCGACACTCGCCCTGACGATCTCCTGCGCGCCGTCGAAATCGGCTGCCGGTCTGGCCTTCGCTACATCTATGCCGGAAATCTTCCCGGCATGGTTGGCCGCTGGGAAAATACGCGCTGCCCGCACTGCGGCGAAACGTTGATCGAGCGCTACGGCTACCTGATCAAAGATTACCGGCTCACGCCAGATGGCAGTTGTCCTCATTGCGCAACCAAAATTCCAGGCCGTTGGTCAAGCGCCTTCCAAGGTCAGATTGCCTCCCGTCCTTTCCTGCCGCACAAAAGATCACTGTTGTATACAATCCGAGAAATCTGAGAGTTCTGCGAGATACGAGTTAACGGTATTTTGGTACCGGCATACCTTTAGGTCTTCGGGAAAGCGGACCTTCGCGGTTTAGGTGGAGCAGCGCTTCAGCGCTGCGATAACCAGCTTGTTTCATGTCGGCTTTAAAGCCGCTGAGGGAGGCGGCAGGTCGCTTTTCCACCGCATGGCGAGATGGCTTCTCGCTAATGAACCAACTCCGATTAACCGTCTCAATTTACCGTTTCCTACCGTTCAACGGTGAGGGGTATACAGCTTACGTCCCGGGGCCGTAAGTTCTTGCTCAATTTATATCTTTGCTTTCATGAGACCTTTCGGGCCTTTCGATCAACCGCACGTAATATTGCAAGGTCAAGACGGATCAGGTACGTCTTTTCCCCCTGCGCTGTCCGGCTCTCGCTGCGGCTCCGAACTTGGTGCGCCGGTACTCTCGACCTTTCGGATCAACTCTCAGCTTTCCTCACAAACCCGTCTTCACTCCACTCTTCCGAGCCCACGCCGTTATGCACAAAAAATAATCCTGTCGGATCGTATTTCTTTTTCACCGACGCCAGCCGTGCGTAATTGCTTCCCCAGTATGCCTGCTGCCACTTCTCCTGAAAAAAATTGCTCTCCGAGACGTACGCTCCGTCATCCGGCACGATCGCGCGCAACTCATTTACGCACTTATGGATCTCTTGCCGAGCTTTTCGACCGGCCTCAACATCCGGCTCGTGGCCGCGCACGCCGGGATATCCGCCGCCTGCGTCGCCTACGATGGCCAGCGCAAACGCAGTCAGCACTGCGGGATTCGTCGCTGTATCGCGTGTCGCCTCCATTGCCTCGCGCGGCCCTCCGGCCAGCCCTTTGTTGAAATGCAACTCGATGTCCATGTGGCGCGAACCGGCAAACAGCGCCTGCGCGAGCCGCTGCTGCGAATCATCTTCGAGCAGAGCCGACGGCATCCACAACGATTCGTATCCGTAAAGGAACCACGCCACTTGCCCCCCGTCTCCCGTCCACCACGCGTTGTTTGAACTCGCTCCCGGCCGCTGGTCCAGATTAAAAACCGCTTGATGGTTCTGCTTCCTCCACTCCACGTCCCACCAATGCCGAGCCGGTATACTGCCCAGAATCGGTTGTCCTTCGATTGTGTAAGCGCCCGGCGAGCGCGCCACCCAATCCAGAAATGGTTGCCATATCTTTTTTACTTCTTCGGTACTCAAATCGTGGCACACCATCTGCAAGTGGAGGACATTGTCGCTCGTAATGCGCGCCTGCTCGCCCCAGTGATCGTTGAAAAGATGCTCTCGATAGAAGTCGACGAAGTATCGCAGCAAACGCCGAAACGCGTCATCCGACGCGGCCTTCACCGTAAGAATCGCCGCGCCCCAAAAATCCGGCAGTTCCCGCACGCGCAGCGTCACTTTGCTCACTGCGCCGAATGTTCCTCCTCCGCCGCCCTTCAGAGCCCAAAACAAATCTGGGTTCGTACACGCATTCGCGATGCGCACCTTCCCATCCGCGGTGACTACTTCCGCCTCCAACAATCCTGCCGCCGCAGTTCCATAATGCTTCGAAAAACTTCCGAAGCCTCCGCTCTGAACCAGGCCCGCCACGCCGACCGTAGTGCAGCCGCCGCCTTGCACATACACGGCCCCTTTTGTAGTCACCGCGTCGTACGCTTGCATCCAAATCGCACCGGAGCCGAGCGTCACCGCTCGTTGTGGGGCATGCCTGCCCTTGCATCCTTGTGGAACAAATGTTCCATGCATGGTGATGTCGTGCATGCGCCGCGTCCACACGAGCAGCGAATCCGCCGCGTTCGAGGTTCCCTGATAACTGTGCCCGCCGCCCTTCACCGCCAGCCGCAAATCATTTTCCCGTGCGAAGTTTACCGCCGCCGCGATGTGGTCTGCATTGCTTGCCGCCACGACGTAAACGCTGGGTTTGCTCACCCACGCGTCCACCCATCCCAACGTTTGCGTCAGGCCAGGCTGGTCTCCGATGTAATAGGGATTGTGAATATTGTCGAAGAGATTCTGGCAGCCCGCGCTTCCCGTGTCCTTCAGGCATGCCTCGATGGGAAATTCAACTGGAATCAAATTCCCGTCGACTTCATCATTCAGCCGCTTCCAGGCTGCCTGCGAAGGCCAATTCGCATCCGACGGCCGCCGCCGCCGAAACCCTGCACGAACAGGCGCCACATTCCGCGGGTACGCTGTTTCCGCGTCACGCGCAAGATTCTTTTCGGCTCCCCATAGTTCGCGCGGCCACAGCGGGCTGAGCGCCGCCATTGCCGATCGTCTTAGGAATGTTCTTCTGTCCATTGAATTAGGAATTTTGTTATGCCTCCCGGTTTCGTCGCGCCAATCGCTATCGGCTGTTTCGTATATTAAAGGATTCTTCTCGCCGGACACGCGTGGAAAATGAGTGCCCATCCTCACCGGCGCGTACAGCCGTATCGATCGGGTAGGCTACAATCTGGCCTATGCGAATGCAATTGCGCAGCCTCCGGATCGCGAGGATGTATGCCATATGGCTGCTGATTGCGCATTGTGTGGCAGCACAGACGCGGACGCCGGGCAATTCGCTCTCGGACGGCGCACAAATACAACTACACACCTACCTCGAAGATGCGTCGGAAGCGATGCACAAGGGTGACAACGCGGCTGCAGAGGAAGATCTTCGGCGTGCATTAAAAATCGACCCGCATTCACCGGCCGCGCTAAACAATCTGGGAATCGTGTTGTCCCGCTTGGGGCGGCCGGCCGAGGCGATTCCGCTGTACGAAGACGCGCTGAAACTCCACCCTGACGATGCTTCGACAAAACGCAATCTGGCGATCGCTTACTTCAAAGCTCAACGCTACTTGCCGGCGTGGCGGCTGCTTCGGCCGATGACGACGACGTATCCTAGCGATTTTCAGATTCTCGACCTGGCCGGCCTTTCCCTTTTTGCTCTTGATCGTTACCCGGACGCCGCCGGATACCTGGAACGGGCGAACCACGTTGAGCCATCCGATCTGGAGACCCTTGACATGCTGGGGAAGGCGTACCTGCGGATGAAGGAGTACAAAAAGCTTACGAGCGTATTCGCTCGAATCATGCAGGTAAATCCGAACTCTGCATCCGCTCACGTCATGATGGGAATGGCTTATGACCAAATGTCGAATCGACCGGAAGCTATCAAAGAGTATCAAGCGGCGGTGGAAGCAGACCCGACCTTCATGGGAGCGCATTCCGGACTGGGCTTCGAGTATTGGCGAGAGGGCGAGACCGAACTTGCGGAAAAAGAATTCCGGACGGAGCTGCAGCGCTTTCCCAGCGATCCAGTCTCGAACTGCATTCTCGGCCAGATCCTTCTGGATAAGTCGCAGCCCGCAGACGCCGAGCCTCATTTTCGCGCAGCCTTGGCCGTGAATCCGCGTTATGGCGAGGCCCTGTTTGGGTTGGGTAAGACTGAGCTGGCATTGCAGCATCCCCAGGCGGCGGTTGAGCCGCTTCGCAAAGCCATCCAGATCGATCCTGACTACTACGAAGCACACTTTGTTCTCGGTACTGTGTTGCGCCAGCTAGGAAAGGCCCCCGAGGCAGCGAATGAACAAAAGATTGCGCTCGATATACAGGAGAAACGCAGAGCGGCGGCTATTAAAAGGAATGAGAGCCAATAGGTCCCGCGCAAGTGCGACACCGACATCTTGTCAGAAAATACACAGCGCACGCCGAACTCCGGCATGCGCTGCGGGCTGAGGTAAGAAGCTAAGTCTGCCTCATTAACGATTTCAGTGCTCTATGGATAAAACATGAAGGTACCGAAATAATTGTCCTGGAAGGCTACGAACTGTAGTGGCCCCGTGTAACCTGGGCTAGGGCCCACGATTGTGAACGCCGCCGTCTGGCCCTGCGAGTTACTTACGGAGTGACTGCTCGAATACACCCACGTCATTTCGTTTGTGGTCTGCAAGCTTAGGCTGAATGTCTTCCAGAAGATAGAGCTCGAAAACTGCTGTTCTACGGAAAAAGTCTCCGTGTGAGAGTAGTTATCGGTATTTGTTGTTGTGGTCGTGTAGCCCTGCGAATAGTTGTCGGAGAGATTTGGCTCGAAATCTATAACCTGAGTACACCCCGAAGTGTTGCACTCAGTGAAGCGCCCATCCGTTGTTGTATCGGAGCCTGCTGCCAGTGTTGGGGTATAGGTGGTGTAAAAGGGGTCTGCGTGAAGTATCTTGGTTAAATCGGTGCTGGTCAGCCCGGGGGCCGAGCCGTCCACGTTCTTCAGCGCCCAGGTGCGGGCGTACACAGAAGCAATGTCGTCGCACGTCGCGGTCCATGCAGCCGATTGCTTTGGAAGGTACCCGTTGATGCAGCCGACGGGGATGCCAATTACATCCATGTCGTTGAATACCCGTTGGTCGGCCAAGTCGTAGCCATAGCCGGTCCACGCAACATGCACCTTACCGCTGGTGTCCGTGTAGTCTAAATACGTCGCGACCGGATTGAGCCATACGAAAATGTAGTCATAGTTATGGTTAACTCCGTGAACAGGGTCCGTGTATCCGTTCAGGCCTGTGGTATTAGAAACTGTTTGGCTGACCGCGACTGTGGTGGATGACCCCGACTGCTGGGCGTACGAGGCGGATATGGTAGTGCTTTCCTTGCCGGACAGAAATCCTGCGATACCTGCCGTACTCGAAAGAGAAACGCTCGTGCTGGTCTTGTTATTGAACGAACTGCCCGTCATTGTGGTGTTGCCCGTCACAGTGTCTTTTGTGTATTTTACGTTGCTGCTCGATCCAGGGGGCGCGTACTCTACACCGACCACAACATACTTGGGATTGACATACCCTGCGGCCGACACGGTGCCTGTATTTCCTTCCGCCTGAAGGTAGAACAGCCCGTCTGTCGACAGCTCGTCCAGCACCGATTCTGTGTTTGCTCCGCAATTTGCGATGCAGCAGGGAGCGGGATTCCAACTTACGTGCTCCTCCACATAGGTATCGCCGCCGAAACTGTGTTCCGCGCCTAAAGAGTCCTTGAACGCCCAATTACTGTAGGTGGTCGCGTTTTTGGGAGCACTAGTGGGGCACCCGATCCAACCGGAGGTGGCAGTGTTCGTTAGTTGTGCAGAGGATAGCGTTGTTAGGGTGGCCAGGAGGACAACGAGAAGGCAGAGTCGTTTTCCTGCGTGGCAAAAGGCGGAGCTGACATGCTTATTCATGGGGTTCATGGAATTGTTCCTTTCGGAATTGCGGAACTAAGGGGAAGGAACTTCAGATGGGCTGACTTAGTTCAGGGAACCTGAAGGAGATAAAGGGAGTGCTCATCTCCAGTGCGATTATCGTCCAGATACTTAAACAAAGCTAGTCAAATCTATAAGTAAAGGTTAGTTGCCTGACGGGACACGGCTATCTTGGCTTGCGAGGAGGAGTGGATCGGAAGACGTCCGACATTGGGGAGAAAGAGTGAAGGGGGCGATCAAGAGGAATGAAAGCCAGTGAAGGCGTCGGGCAGACCACCTTATTCTCGTGGATTGGTCAGGCAAAGTAAAAGCGCACGCCCAGGCGTGCGCTTGTAGGGGTAGAACGCACCGGTTAGAAGTTTACTTTGGCCCCGATCTGCACATTCCGCGGAATGTGGTATCCGTTTACCTGTCCAAAAGTGGGACTATTTACGTCGGTCACAATCATATTAGGGCTTCCATGATTGAACGTGTTGAAGGTTTCCAGGCGAAGTTGCAAGGCAGCGCGCTCCCCGAACTTTATGTTCTTAAAGAGCGAGGTATCCCACCGCTGGAATCCCGGCCCGAGGACCGCGCCGGGGGCCGCGCTGCCGAAGTGTCCCACCGCTGTGGTAAACGCCGCAGTGTTGAAGTATTCGGCGGGAGTCTTGGGACCGCTAGTGGAGACTCCAGGCACCTGATCGGCGCGGACCCCCGAGTTTGGTGGAGCTTGGGAGGGTAGGCCGAGGCCGCCGGGATACAGTGGGCAAGAGGTTGTGGTGACGCTGATGGTGCATGCCTGCGTTGAGTTGGTTGTCGTGACCAGGCTCCAAGGGTCGTTCTCCTGATCTATGATTTGCGACTGTCCGGTTTGGAAGTTAACGATACCGGAGAGCTCCCAGCCTCCCAACAGCCGCCCTAAGCCGCTCTGACTCTGATAGAACGGCAACTGGTACACATAACTGATGACCAGGATCTGCGGCGTGTTAAGCGTTGACAATCCGTAGCTTTGCTTCAAGTTGTAGGTATCGTAGGCAATCAGAGCCCGATCCAGGGGATTGGTTGTTAGTAGCTTCGACCAAGTATAGGAGGCGCCAATCAGAAGGCCGTGACTCAGCCGCCGGTTCACCGCGACCTGCAAAGAATTGTAGTTACTCGTGAACACAGGATTGCGCGCGGTGATCAGGCCGTAGCCCAGGTACGGGGCTATAGCGTTTATGCCCACCCCGGGGTTGGCCACCCGAGTCGCCACCGTGGGCTGATTGGTGTCGATGTCGCCTAAGAGGTGCGTTCCCTTCGTGCCCACGTAACCAAGCTCCACTACCGTGTTCGGCATCAGTTCATGTTGCACCGAGACGTTGTAGTCCTGGTAGCTGGGAACCTTGAACGTCGGCGATTGGTTCAGCCCGCCCGCTCCCGTAGTAGTTAGAGCGTTGGGACCAAGAGGCGCACCTGCCGCCGTTCCGACTTGAAAATTGTCGAACAGGTTCAAGCTCGAGGTTCCATTGTTGGTGATGCTGGTGGTCTGAACTAGCGGAGGGTCACTAAAGGCGTTCTGCTCCCAGATGCCATTGAGCGTGCGATCATAGAAAAGACCGTATCCGGCGCGGACGGCCCACTTGCCGTTGCCGAACGGATCATACGCAAAACCGATTCTTGGACCCCAGTTGTTGTTCGAGTTGGGATTGATCCCACTGCCAAAGGGTGAACAAGTTGCCAACGGCGCAATCGCCTTGGCGTTCGAACAGGTGGCTCCGGTCGGAAAGATGAGGCCATTGGCGTAGGTGGCCGCATTGCCGGCAGCGAAGTTTCCATCGGGAGTCTTCGGAGTGGTGACGATATTGGGAGCGTTGGCCGGATTGTAAAGTGCGGGATCGAAGTTGACCAATGTGTGGTTGCTATCGCTGGGTGAGGGGAAGTAGCTGTAGCGGACGCCGAGATTCAGGGTGAGCCGTGGCGTTATCTTCCAATCGTCCTGCACGTAGGCTTCAAAGTTTGTGTAGTCAAGATGTGGGATTGTGTCCTTGTTAGGTTGAGTGTAGCTGTCCGCCTGTCCTAGCAGGAAATTGGCGAAAGGATCATTGCCGTTAACCGCGCTACCGAAGTTGAAGGTCGCGAAGCCTGCGGTAGCGTTTTCCGTCTTCGTCAGCCACATCGCGGTAGCCCCGAGTCGGATGGTGTGGTTCCCGTGCTGGATGGACAAGTTGTCGAAAATGTTCTTGTCGATGTTCCTCTCGAAGTAGGGCCCGTTTCCGTTGGTCAGGCCTGTGTAGCCGCTAATGGCCACGTTGGGGGCTCGGCCATAGGGATCCTGGAAGGCAGTCTTGTTGGTAAGCTGACTCACGAAGGATGGCGAGTTGTCGAATCCACTCAATGAAGCGTTAATCGCTCCCCAGGAATCGGCGAATTCCACTTCATTCACCACCTTAGGCGAAATGCTCGTGGTGGCATTCAGCACCAGATTGCGGCCCGGGGCGTTGAGGGAGATCGCGTCCGCCCCTGGATAGTTTGCGGTGCCCCATAACCCGAAAGGAAAGTTCTCCGGCACGCTGTCCTGCATGTAACGGGCGAACACGCGGACTCTATCACCAACGTTCTGGTCGAGACGGATATTATCCTGTCGGAAATTGTTCAACTGGCTGAAACTCTCCACCAACTGATTGCTTCCCGAGTTAGCGGGATTGGGCGCGATGAACGCCTTTAGATAGGCAGCGGCATTTTGGCTGTAGCAACTGGGTTTGATGGTCCAAGTTTCGCTCTTCCCCGAACCAGCCGTTGTCACACATCCAGCGGGGGCAACGGGAACCGGGGTAGTGTTCTTTCCGACGATTTGGGTGGTAGTGAACACGCCCCCAAGCTCCCCTGTGGTGGGAACAGTGATCGTCGTGGTGTTCGGGGTGCTAGCCTTGCGCCACTCCTCTGACCAGAAGAAAAAAGTCTTGTCCTTGACCGGCTTGTAAAGCTTCGGAATTTCGAGAGGGCCGCCGATGGTAAAACCAAAATCGTTGTAGCGCTCAATCGGGACGTGGTTAGCTGCATAAGCTGCAGCAGGGGAGGCTCCCCCAGCTATCGCCTGATCGATGGATTGCCTGTTCTCAAACGAATTCGCATTGTAGTAGTTGTTGCGATTGAATTCGTATGCACTGCCGTGGAACTGGTTGGTTCCGGACTTAGTGGCAACCACGATCTGGCCCCCGCCGCTTCGCCCGAAGGACGCATCGTAATTGCTGCGCTCTAACGTGAACTCTTGAATGGCGTCGACACTAGGAGTGTTCAACAAGGTTCCATTCGAGCCGCTATCGTTGATGTCAGCGCCGTCCACCGTCCAGTTATTGGCGCCTTGTCGCGCTCCGTTGATCGAAATAACGGTGTTGCTGGACAGCCCAAATCCTGGTTCGTCTCCCAGTTGATTTGATACGCCTGGCTGAAGCAATACGAGTTGCTCGAAGTTGCGGTTGTTAAGGGCCAACTCCCGCACTTGCTCGCCGGTTACCGTGCCCGATTCTTCCGCCGTCGTGGTTTGAATTGGCGTGTTTTCCGCCGTTACTTCGATAGTTTCGCTGGCCTTGCCTGTCTTGAGTTGCACGTCGAGAGTGTGCTTTTCCGCAACGTTCAAAATTACGTCATTCGCTACGAAGGTTTGAAATCCACTGACCCTGAACGTGACGGTATATCGCCCTGCAGGAAGGTTCGTGATATTGAAACTGCCGCTCTCGCTGGTGGTTACGGAGCGGAGGTCCAAGCCCGTTTCCTGGCTGTGAACCACAATGGTCGCGCCTGCCACCACGGCCCCGCTGGGATCACTTACTGTGCCGGTGAGGGTTGCCGCCAACTCCTGTCCCAAGCCTGCGGCTGTCAAGCTCAAGATAATTACACACACTGCGAGGAACGAAGAGTGGTTCCGTACAACTCCGCGATCGTTTCCGCGATCGTCCTCGGTCGAGTCTCTACGCATTCCGCACGTCAATTTGGTCATGGCACGCCTCCTCAAGCCGACTTCCCAATTGGAGCTTGCAAACGGGCTTGTAATATAAACGAACTATGCTATATAGCACGCTATGGCTCATAGTCAAGAAAAAAAAGGAAATCCGCAGAAGAAAATTGTTCGATACCGCCGCGGCGAACCATCTCCTGCAACGCAGAGAATAGAAGCCGGAGACATTGCGACTCAGAATCGGCTCCAAGTCGGGAATAATTGCGTCAAAGCCGTGATTATTCGCTGCTGACCAAATCCGGCGCAAGACCCCAAATCTTGATGCCTGCACACGAGGAGGCATCGCCCCCCGGATTCCATGGCAATGCCTTGTAAAGGACCATCCGCGCCATCCCTTTCAAGGATTGAGCTTTACATCAACCCCTCAATAAGCTATATAGCATAAGGCGCTGCAACGGGCCGCATCCAGAACGGAAATCGTGGCCCAAGAGAGTCCGGAAGCAATGAAAACAATCAATGTATCAGGAAATCATCGCCACGGGACGCCAGCCTATAAAAGAATCCAGAGCGCGATCCGTGACCGCATCGCCTCCGCGAGTCTGAAACCGGGCGATGCGGTTGCGTCTGAGCGCGAACTGGCCAAGACCCACAAGGTGAGCCTCATGACGGCTCGCCATGCCTTGGCAGGCCTGGAACACGAAGGAATCGTCGAGCGCCGCCTTGGGGCAGGGACCTTCGTCGCAGTGCCCAAGATTCACTTTAATAAGTTGATGAGCTATACCGAGCAGATGTCGAGCCGCGGTTTGGCTCCGCGTTCCCGAGTGTTGGTGGCAAAGATAATTGAAGGTGATCCGGAAGTTGCTGCCAGGCTCGGACTGCCTGCAGCCAGCCGGTTGCTGAGAATCCAACGTCTCCGACTTACGGGCGAAGAGCCGTTCGCGCTGGAAACCTGCTATTTAGCCGCAGCCGATTTCCCCGATCTGGCATCGGCCCCTCTCGGAAGAAGTTCTCTATTTGCAATTCTCGAACATGACTATTTGACGAAATTGGCCTATGCCGATGAGGAAGTTGATGCCACATCGGCGGATGCCAACATCGCTGAGTTGCTCGCCGTGCCTCGGGGCGCCTCGGTGCTGCGCATCCGCCAGATCATTTATTCCACCAAGGGCAAGGCCACGATTTACGGAGTCGGTTTCTACCGCTCGGAACGCCACACTCTGTTTATCCGGCGCTTTCGCTAAGGCGGCATAACCCGAGGCCCGCGAGAAAGAGGCCCGCGAGAAAGAGGCCATCATGCATAGAACAGTCACAACGATTGTCGCAAGTTTTATAGCATTGTTCTGCGCGGCATTGTTCTGCGCGGCATTGTCCTCCGCCGAGGGTCAGGCAACGCCTCTGCCAAAGACGGCTTCCGGATTCGTCAACACTTTGGTGCCGCAACCGTCGCACCTTTCCAGGCAAGAAGGGCGGCTCACTCTTACAGCCTCTTTTGCCGCCATTACAGACCACTATCGGGACGCTCGCCTCGACGCCGCCATCGCGCGCAGCCTTAATCACCTCAAAACGCAGACGGGCATTTCGATTCCAACATCTCCGCCGGACGCCAACAAGCCCCCGGCGCTGGTAGTCAGCGTCGATGGAGCCGGGGAAACCATTCAGTCCGTCGACGAAGACGAGTCTTACTCCCTTGAAGTGACCCCCTCGGATGCGCGCCTGCATGCGGCTACCGTGGTCGGAGCCATGCGCGGACTCGAAACCCTGCAACAACTCGTGCAGTCGGATGCAACAGGTTATTTTGTTCCCGCAGTGTCGGTTCGCGACACTCCACGTTTTCGTTGGCGTGGCCTCATGATCGACTGTGGGCGTCACTTCATGCCGGTCGACGTTATCAAACGCTCTCTCGACGGGATGGCCGCTGTTAAGCTGAATGTTTTCCACTGGCATCTGAGTGAAGATCAGGGCTTCCGCATGGAGAGTCGATCCTTCCCCAAGCTCACTGAGCTAGGCTCCGATGGTCTCTTTTATACCGAGGAGCAAGCGCGCGAAATTGTCGCGTACGCGCGCGATCGCGGCATCCGGGTTGTGCCCGAGTTCGATATTCCGGGGCACAGCAGTGCATGGTTCGTCGGATATCCTGATCTTGCCAGCGGCCCCGGCCCGTTCCACATAGAGCGCGAGTTCGGCGTCTTTGATCCGGTGATGGATCCTACGCGAGAAAGCACCTATAAATTTCTCGATACGTTTATCGGAGAAATGGCCGACATCTTCCCCGATCACTTCATGCACATCGGAGGCGATGAGAATAATGGTGTTGAGTGGAAGGCGAATCCGCGCATCCAGGCCTTCATGCGCGAACACAAACTCCCAGACACAGCCGCGCTGCAAAATTATTTCAACCAGCGTCTACTCAAAATTCTTGAGAAGCATGGCAAACACATGATTGGCTGGGATGAAATTCTCACCCCCGACTTGCCCAAGGACATCGTTGTGCAGAGCTGGCGCGGCTTCGACTCACTGGCCACTGGAGCTAGAAACGGCTACAGCAGCATTCTCTCGGCGGGCTATTACCTGAATCTTATGAGCACCGCCGCAGAGCATTACGTGGTCGATCCCTTGCCCGCATCGAGCGGGCTCAGCCCCGAACAGCAGGCACGCATCCTCGGAGGCGAGGCCTGCATGTGGACTGAGCAAACCTCGCCACAGGACATCGATTCGCGCATCTGGCCCCGTGCCGCAGCCATTGCCGAAAGGTTCTGGTCGCCGCGTGACGTGAACGATGTAGACGACATGTACCGGCGACTCGACGTGGAGTCACTCCGACTTGAAGCCGTTGGTCTCCAGCACATCTCTGAGACAGCGGTGAGCCTGCGCCAGTTGGTAGGAAGCGAACAGATTGGTCCGCTGGAAATCCTGGCGTCCGTTCTCGAGCCGGTCACTTTCGACGACCGCGCACACATGCAGCATCCGAATCAACTCACACCGCTCGATCAACTCGTAGACGCCATTCCGGCCGATCCACCATCGCGCCACAATTTTGAACTGCTCATGCGCGCCTATCTGCACGACCCTGCGAGACGATTTCAGGAAGAAACCGAACTTACTACTAATTTCAAAGCATGGATCGCGGCAGAGCCCGAAATCTTGCAATTGATGGCTGGCTCGCCGAGACTTGCTCAGGCGGAATCACGGGCCCAGCAGCTCACCGAACTGGGCACACTGGGCGTCGAAGCGGTTTCTTATCTTTCATCGGGACTGCCCGTGCCTGCAGGTTGGAAGGCTCCGCGGATGGCAGTCTTGGACGATGCCGAGAAACCGCAGGCGCTGGTTCGCTTCACGGTGATCAAGCCATTGCGCGATCTGGTTGGCGCGGTTCCTGAGGCGCCAAACAAATAACTGCCGCCAATAGAGAAAAGAATTGAAGGCAGGCTGACTTTTCTAGCCAGCCTGCCGCGGTCATCATTCACTCAACGTTTAGCGACCAAGGGTTTAGCGGCCCAGGCCCGCAGCCATGGTTTTTACCATAGTTCCGTTTGCATCGTCGTCTTTCACCGCCCACACGTAGGCGCCGCCGAGACCTCCCGGAACTTTAAAGTTGATGTAAATCATCTTGTAAAATGCTGTCGCGGGATCGTCGTAGGTGTAGAAGGTCCCGCTGGCCGGATCATATAGCGATACTGCAATTCTTCGCGGATCGAAGTAATTGCTGTATCCGTTTGACTGGAGGTTGACCAATGTTCCATAAGTGGCAAGACCCGAGGTTAAGAGGACGTCGCATCCTGCAGCCGGATTTGACTGGTTGTCACCCGTCGGGCAGTTCCCCACGCCGTTGGCGTTGGGAACTTGAGAAGCGGCAGTTGAATTCTGGTACAAACCGTGGTTCACGTTCGGGGCGCCAGTCCAGCCGGCGCCGTATAGAGGCAGACCCATTGTGTATTTAGAGGGAGGCACGCCGGCCTTGAGATAGGCGTTGACCGTGTCGTCGATGTCGAGATCCTGGCCAAACAACGGATCCTGGCGGGAATCGAAGAGCGGCGATGCGTGATTGGTCTGCGTTTCCCACGATCCAGCATAGTTGTAGCCATCGATGGTGATGAAATCAACTTGCTCGGCGGCTTTGCGAAGATCGATGTTGACATAGTTCTGCGCGCCGGCGGGGCCATCGAACGACAGAGTGTAATGCTTGCCCGTCGTTTTGCTCAAGGCGTTCAGTTGGTTGCGGAACTCTCGCAGCAGGGCCGTGAAGTTCTGGGTATCGGTCGCGGTGGGGAACTCCCAATCAATATTGAAACCGTCAAACAAGCCGGGGGCAGTAACGCCCGCAGCGATGTTGCCGGTGACAAACATATCGATACAAGAAGTGGCCAGGGCCTGGCGTCCGGCGGCAGTACTGGCGGCGGTGACGAAAGCTGCAGTGTTGACAGCAGACGCCCCTCCCAAAGACATCAGCACTTTCAAATTAGGATGGAGTGCCTTGAGTTGCTGGATCGCCGCAAAATTTCCATAGAGCGGCCCAGTGTACGGGGTGCCATTCACGCTGGGCAGGTACGGGGATTGATAGTCGGCCCAGGTATCGGCAATAGCGCATGCTGGCGAGGGACTCGTCGTCACATTGCCAAAGGCGTAGATAAGGTGTGTCAGTTTATCGGCCACACCATTCTGTTGCAGGTTTGCAATGTTGTAGCCAGCGTAGTAGATACTCCACTCTTCGAAGTATCCTCCGAGAATCTTGCCTTGATTGTGGTTTTGTGCGAATGAGGGGGAGATGCATGCAACGAGGGCCAGTAGAGTCGGCAAAGCCACTCGGAGCAGGCGAGGGAGGAAATGAGTTGACACGGCAAACACCTCCAAGGATTCATAAAGTACGAACCGCCGGAGTATAGAGCTATATAGCGGCACTTTGCAACCCATATTTTGGGAGTGCCATAATATTCTGCGATCACAAGGCATGAAAGAAATCCTGTCAAGCTGGCACGAGTGGCGCATGCGGCTTAACGGGTGTGACGCTAAACGCCGTCCGCCAATATCTAACTCGGGGCAAAAGTAAAGGCAGGTTGACTTGTTAAGTCAGCCTGCCCATGGTCATTCTTGACGCGAGCCTCCTACGGATTGAGATCGCCCGCGATGGCTTTGGTCAAGTCTCCATTTGGGTCGTCATCTTTCAATGCCCAAACGTAGCCGCCGCCGAAGCCGTTGGATTTGATGAAGTTTACCTTGCACTGCACCGACGTAGCATTGTCATAGCTGTATGCGGTGCTTGTGGTTGCGTTGAACATACGGGCCGCGCAGCGAGTGGAGTCGTAGCTCGCCGTGAACCCGTTGCTCAGCAGGTTGACGATGGTCCCGTAGGTGGCTAGGCCGTCGGTCAGCAGGAAGTCGCATCCTGCGGCCGGACCGCCCTGATTTTCACCTGTCGGGCAATTTCCTACACCGTTGGCATTGGGAACCGGTGAAGTTCCGTTTGTGGTCATAGCTCCCGAGCCATCCGTGACTCCGGTTGCGTTCTGGTACATACCGCCGTTGGTTGAGGTCAGACCTCCGGCCCAACCCGCACCATAGAGCGGGAAGCCCATGGTGTACTTGGCTGCTGGCGCACCTTGCGACATGTAGTACTGCACGGTAGCGTCGATGTCGTCAGCCGGTTTTCCGAACAGCGGGTTAGCGGTTTCGTCGAACAACGCAGACGCGTCGTTGGTGGCGTTGGTCCAGTCTCCGTCGTAGTTGTAACCGTCGACATTCATCCAGTTCAACTGCGCCGCGACTGCCGAGATGTTGATGGTGTCATAACCACCATCGTTGCCCGAGTCCGCAGCCGCGCCCGGGGTTGATGGGCCGGCAGCCAGATCGGCCACCAGTTGATACGTTCTGCCCGTAGTTCCCGTCAGCGTATTCATCTCGTTGCGGAATTCGGTCAACAACGCCGTGAAGTTGGCCGTGTCACTTGCGTTGGGGAACTCCCAGTCGAGATCGATGCCATCGAAGAGAGTCCCGGTGGAAACACCCGAGGCGATATTCCCCTGGAGGAACAAGTTGATGCAGGAGCCGACAAAGGCCTGACGTTGCGCCTGTGTGCTGGCTGCCTGGTCGAACAGCGTGTTGTAGGTTGGTGGATTCCATCCGCCAATGGAGATCAACACTTTTAGGTTGGGATTGAGTTGCTTGAGTTGTACGAGCGCGCCGAAGTTCCCTTGCAGCGGGGCCACTGCTGGAGTAGCGCCAGACACCTGCGGGACGACCTTCTGATAGTCGGCGTAAGTATCGGCAAGTTCGCAATTCACGTTGCTGCCATTCGCGACCGGCTTGGCAAAGGCGTAGATGAGGTGCGTGAGCACGCCAGCTACACCATTCGCCTGCAATTGCGCAACGTTATAGTTGGCGTAGTAAGTGCCCCACTCTTCGTACCATCCGCCCATAAAGAGAGTGCTCAGAGCGGATGTGGACACCTTCAACGTGGTTGCCGCCGACGAACCAGCAACGTCGGTGGCCGTCAGCGAGAAGGTGTAACTGGTGGAAGGCGACAAGCTGCCCGCAGTGTCAGAGGTTGAACTGGTGGTGAGAGTCGAAGGCCCTCCTGTGATCGAATAATTTACGGTGGTACAGCCGGTGGGAGGAGAGACTGCATTCCAACTCAGATTTACGCTGGAATCGGTGATGCTGGAGTCCGCAAATCCGGTTGGAGCGCTGGGCTTGGTCGTGCACGTGTTGGCCGAAGTCGTTACGTTGATCGCCGAACTGGCAGCCGAAGTACCGGCCGAGTCCGTCGCTTCTACGCTGAAGCTGTAGGTGGTCGACGGATTGAGACCAGTGACGGCGTCGGAGGTTGTGGATGGGGTAGCGATGACGGTGGAACTCTGCAGGACTTTGTAGCTGACACTGCATCCTGCCGGAGGATTGACCGCCGACCAGCTGAGGTTGGTGCCGGATTGTGTCGTGCCTGAGGATGCCAATCCAGTCGGAACTGCCGGCGCGGAAGAGCAAGTCGAACAGGCGGTAGTCGCAGTCCAGGGTTCGCCAGTGCCGGCTCCGCCGTTGTTAGTGGAAGGATTGTTGCCCTGCGTCCAGAAATTGGCGACGTAGTTTTCTCCGCCCACGCTTGCCGTCATGCCTGCGGTGTAGACCTGAGTCGAACTCCAGGCCGTGGCGCATGTGCCGCTGCCGCTGGATGACGTGGTCACGCTCACAGCTGAACTTGGAGCGGATGAGCCATTCGCATCCATTGCCTCAAGCGTGAAGCTGTAAGTCGTCGACGGCGACAGTCCGGTCACTGCGAACGTCGTGCCGCTTGCAGTTCCTATCGAAGATCCGTTCTGCAGAATGGCGTAGTTGCTGATCGTGCAGTTGGCGGGTGGGGTATCCGCAGTCCAACTCAGACTCGTGCCGGAACTCGTCGTTCCTGACGCGGCCAGTCCAGTGGGAGTGCTGGGCGAAGTCGTGCAGCTGTTGGCCGAGGTCGTTACATTCACGGCTGAACTTGCGCCGGATGTGCCGTTACTATCGGTTGCCTCTATCGTAAAGCTGTAAGCGGTGGATGCTGCAAGTCCGGTCACAGCGAACGTTGTGCCCGACGCGGTTCCAATCGAAGTTCCATTCTTCAAAATGGCGTAGCTGCTGATCGTGCAGTTCGCCGGAGCAGTGTCCGCTGTCCAACTCAGGTTTGTGCCGGAGCTGGTTGTGCCAGACGCCGCTAATCCAGTTGGAGCGCTGGGCGTGGTCGTACAACTCGCACCGCTTCCGCCGGTTCCGCTGAGAGCAGCGGTTTGCGGGCTATTCGAGGCGCTGTCGGTCACTGTCAGCGTGCCGCTGGCGGCACCTGCCGCAGATGGGTAGAAATACACATAGATGGGACACGAACTGTTGGCGGCCACCGAGGATGTGCAATTGCTGGATACGACGAACGGGCCGCTGACCGCGACGTTGCTGATGCTCACAGCTGAGCTGCCGCTGTTCGAGAGAGTAAAGGTAAACCACGCGGTGCCTGTGCCGACCGGGGTGCTCCCAAAGTTGTTGCTCGACGGGCTGAGAGTGACTGACGCTTGCGCTATCAGCGAAACCGACATAAGGACGCTGAGCAGGGAGGAGAAAAGTAAAGCACGCTTCATTGTAGCTCCTTGATTCGGGGGACGTGCCAGAGCGTTCCGCCCGCGGTTGGGTGATTGAGAAAAGAGTCCGGCTGCGGTTGCATCGGACTCCGCGTCTTGAGAGTCAGCTGTATTCAGCCCTCATATTCAGCACTCACCGAAGGTTTCACAGCTTCCAAACTGCTCTATAGCACTAATGTCGAAGGAGCCTACTCCGACTTAAGCAGCTCAGTCAAGAAAATTTTTCTTGTTGCGCAATCCGAACTACAATTTCGGCCGCGATCCGCTAACCGCTAGAAAGTGTGGGGCGTCCAAGGCAGGCGGCAGCTTTGTTTCAGACTGTGGAAAAACGCGATGCGGACGCAATCTTGTTACGAAAAACGAACTTGATGCGGAGGGTGGTGCGTGAACCCCGGGAGTTGGAGTCTTTTTCAGGTGCCTATAGCCGGTCGCGGCAGCGGCGCACGAGAGCAACAATGAGCGCACCGGCCTGACTGCAGTCATTGATCCGCGGCAACCCTTCACTACGACGCGGAAGGCTGATTCTTCAGGAGATGCGCGGCTCCGATCGCAAGAGCAAAGAAGGTCGCCCACAGGCCAGCCACCGCCAAGGTTGTCTTGTCTGGACCCTCATGAACCCATATAGCCTCGAAGCACATAAATACCGCGTAGACAAGGAGGTTCGCAGCTACGAGGAGGAATCCGAGGCTCACTCTCTCGCGACGTATCAGAAGACCCAACGCGATCAAAAGCTCACAGGGAAGGACAAAGAGAAACCACCCCAACGTCGGTTCCCAAGAGGGGAATTTCGTTGAATGGTCAAGCGCCGTTGCCGCAGCCGTGTAACCTTCAAACAGCACGAATACGAGCAGCCACAATGCGCAAATGCCATTTCGCACTTGATCAAGCCAGTCATGTCCAGAGGAATTCATGGTCCATTGCTTCCTGTTCCGCCGAATCTTAGCACCACGCAAACAAAACACGTTAACGTTTCGCAGGCAACCTTAGTTCGTCCATTGGACACCGAAATCACGATTTACTTCAGCCCCGCCGCAATCGCTTTCGTCAGAGACGCGTTGGCATCATCGTCGTTCAGCGCCCATACGTAGGCGCCGCCGAGTTTGTGTTTCTTGATGTAGGCTGTCTTGGCTGTCACCGCGGCGGGATTATCGTAGGTGTAGAAGGTTCCGGTGGATGGATTGTAGAGCGTGGCTCCGATTCTTGTTGAATCGTACCAGGCGGTATAGCCGTACTTATTGGTGAGGTTCTCAATGGTCGAGTAGGTGGCAAATCCCGCCGTCAACACAGTGTCACAACCCGGAGACGCAGTGGCTTTGTCCGGGTTGGGGCACGGACCCGATCCGTCGGTCAATAGAACTGGAGCAGGTCCAGTTGCGTTCTGGTACAAACCATGTTTCACGTTCGGGACGCCGCTCCAACCGACGGCATACAACGGCAGACCCATGGTGTACTTCGCTGCAGGCACACCTGCCTTGAGATAAGCTTTCACGGTCGCATCGATGTAGCGGTCATCGGCAAACGCAGGGTCCGCGGCCGTGTCGTAGAGTGACGACCCTTCATTGGTCTGCTTATCCGATGTTCCGGCATAGTCGTAACCATCGATCGTGAGGAAATCCACTTGCGCGGCGGCAGCTTTAAGGTCGATGTTGACATATTTCTTGGGGCTCGACGGCGAATCGAACGTCAAGACATATTTCTTTCCCGTCGTCTTCGACAATGCGTTCAGTTGTGTACGAAACTCTTTCAGCAGAGCGGTGAAGTTCTGTTTGTCCGCCGCTCCCGGAAACTCCCAATCGATGTTGAAACCATCAAACAAGCCGGGTGCTGTAATCCCCGGCGCGATGTTGCCCTTAACAAACATGCCGATGCAGGAAGAAGCGAGCGCGGTCCGGCCGACCGCCGTGGCCGCGGCGGTCACGAAGCCCGTAACGTCGCCCGCTTGTCCCCCCAAGGAAATCAACACTTTCAGGCCGGGATGAATCTCCTTGAGTTGTTGGATCGCGCCAAAATTTCCATAAAGTGGCGCAGCGTAGGGCTTGCCGCTCACGCTAGGAAGTCGCGAATTCTGGTACGCAGCCACGGGATCGGCAATGCCGCACGCCGGCGGAGAAGTCGGTGTCACATTGCCGAAGGCGTAGATCAAGTGCGTCAGTTCATCGGCTACCCCATTCTTTTGCAAATCCGCAATGTTGTAACCCGCGTAATTGATGCCCCATTCTTCGAAGTAGCCGCCGAAAATCTTCTCATGATGGCGTGTTTGCGCAAAGGACTGAGAGAGACATTCAACCAGGACCAAGAGACTCGTCAAACCCACTCGGAGCTGGTGCCGTCGGAAAGGTTCTGACATAGGAAACGCCTCCAGGTTTAGTGACTCCAGGGTTAGTGAAATGATTCGTAAAGTATTAACCGGCGGAGTACAGAACTATACAGCAGTGCCTGCGGTGAACGAAGCTGCCAATCCCAATCGGTGCGACGCTCCGACATTGTCGACGACCCTACGGAATCCAGCGATTAAAAACGACGGAACGCGCTATAATTTTCCACTGGATATGCCGAGCCAGCGGTATGCGTTAGTCGCCTACGTCAAAAGTCCAGTGGGAGAGTTCGTCGAAAACCTGCGGCGAGAGCTGCATCCCGACTTGCCTCATCTCGCGGCCCATCTTACCTTTTTGCCGCCGCGGCCCCTGCGCGGAACCGAAGCCGAGGCGTTGCAGGTGATGGCACGGATCTGCGGCCATGTCGAGCCTTTTGAGGTGACGCTGGGCGACATGGAATCGTTTGTCCCAACCACGTACACCGTTTACATCCGCGTAGCTCACGGGGCCTCGCGTCTGGAAGAGTTGCACGCTCAACTCAATACGCAGGCGCTCGCGTACACCGAAGAGTGGCCGTATGTGCCCCATCTAACGGTTGGGACGATGGCTACAAAACAAGCGGCAGAACAGGCTCTCGCGACAGCCCGCCAGCGCTGGCGGCAGTACTCAGAAAGCCGCCGAATCTTGCTCGACCGGCTCACTTTTGTGCGGGAAGACGCGCCCAGTTGCTGGATTGACCTCGCCCCGGTTCCCCTGGGCGGTACCCTGGTATCACGATAAGAACTGCCTGCACAACAACTTTAGTCCTGATTACCCTGCTGGTTACGTTACCCTGCTGTGCGGTCATGGCCTCTGGTACATTTCCCTCCCGTGCATTGCCGCGCCTCTGGCGGCACTGTAAACAAAGAAGAGAGGGAATGGCCCGAATCCCGCGCCGGACGCCGCTTCGGACGTGAGTTTCAGCCAGGCCGGAGGAGATGCATGCAGATAGGTGTCTATGGTTCGGGGTATCTGGGGACAGTGATCTCGGCTTGTCTGGCAGATTTTGGCACACCGGTCTCCTGCTGTCACCCTGACCGAACGCGCATGGTAGAAATGGCCCAGGGCAACATTCCGTTCTTCGAGAAGAACCTCAAAGAAATCATCCGGCGAAACGTGCGGGCGGGGCGCCTGGCGTATTCCACCGACATCGAATCCTTTGCCCGCAAGACTCAGGTTATTTTCCTGGCCGAAGATGGAGCGGAGAATCTGTCAGACGTTGCCCTCCGCATTGCCCGTCTGGCGGCCAAGCCTCCGATTCTGATCATCGTGACTCCAGTGGCAGTCGGCACAGCCGCGGCGCTGGAGAGATCCCTGAAGGATGCGGGACTGCAGGGAACGATCGTCTCGCAGCCTATGTTTTTTACCGATGGTTGCGCAGTGGAAGATTTCAACTGGCCCGACCGCTTGATTCTGGGGTCGAACTCGAGCGAAGCCGTGCAGGTTCTCAAACAGATTTTCCATCCGCTAGTGATGCGCGGTGTGCCAGTGATTGTCACCAACCAGGCGACGGCGGAACTGGTGCGCGAATCGGCGACTGCCTTCGTCGCGACGAAGATTTCCTTCATCAACGAGGTTGCTGCTTTGTGCGAACGCGTGGGCGCGGACGCAGTGAACCTGGCGCTGGCTCTGGGCCTGGATAAGAAAATCGCTCCGCGTTGTCTGCAGCCGGGGGCGGGCATGGGCGGAGTCTTTGCCGAGTCAGACATGGATTCGCTGGCGGAGTTGGCGAAGGCCAATGGCGTTCCGCTCAAGGTGCTGAGCGCAGCCCGCGACGTCAACCATACGCTCGCTGAACGGCTGGTAGAAAAGATTGCATTGGCATTGAATTCGGTCGAGAACAAAGAGGTTGGAATTCTCGGTCTGGCCTTTAAGCCGAATACGAACTCAGTGGCGGGATCATCCGCGATACGGCTGGCCGAAACGCTGGTGGCCCAGGGCGCACGAGTACGCGCTTATGACCCGGTCGCGCTGTCCGAGGCCAAAACCCGGCTAAATGGTTCGGTGCGCTATTGCGAGTCGGCTTACGCCGCGGCGGAAGGCGTGGATGCGCTGGTCGTGGGCACGGGCTGGCCGGAATTCCGGGCGCTTGATTTCGACCGCATCAAGCATCTGCTCAAAAAACCAATCATCGTCGATACCAAGAATCTGCTGGATTCTGTGCGGCTGCGAGCGATGGGATTTGAATACGTCGGTGTGGGCCGCGGGTGAACGCCGCCGATGCAGCCTTGAGAGACGAATCCGACCAAGACTAATCCGAGCGCGCGTTTCAGTTCGCTCCCGGTTCTCTTCTTCTCTCGGGATTCTCGATAGCGTCTCGTTCGCGTTGTCCTACTTGTCGTTTTCCACCCTTACTCATTTGATCAGTGCCATGTCCATCGAGTTCTTGTCGTCCGCTCATCTAAACTGAAAGCGAGCTTTCGCGCATCCGAACAATCGCTCGAAACAAGCAGCGGAGTAGACCCACCCATCACAAGATGACAGGTCATAATGATTCGTGATTGCGGATGAACCAGCACCCGTTTTCGACCGAATTTGGTGCGGAGAATTAGCGAAGTCCCGCAGAACGCAGTCGGTGGCAAAGCCGTGGCCGCGCAACTCTGGATAATGTGTTTGGTAGCACGAGTTGTATGACCGGCGCCGGTAATGCTACCGTTCGTGGTTACAATCGAATGGCGACGTCAAGCATTAAGGCGCTCACGGGACTTCGTATCGCAGTTGGCGCCCTGTTTCTCATCTTTGGCGAGTACAAAGTTGTTAGCACGCAGTTTACGCTTGGCGGTGGGTTTCAGTATTGGATCAATCGCTTTCTCCAAGACGGAGCGTATCCGTTCATGGTTCCCGTCCTGAAAAACTTCGTTCTTCCCCATGCCACGCCGATCGCGTTCCTGGTAGCTTACGGTGAGTTAGCAATTGGAATCGCGCTCGTGCTTGGGATTCTGGTACGTCCCGCAAGCATTTGCGGCGTGATTTACATGTCCACTTTATTGTTGTCGGCCAATTATCCCGGCCCCCATGCCGCTTTCTGGCAGTACTTCGGCGCCTCTCTCGAGCACCTGGTTCTGGCGTTCTGCTTCGCCGCATTTGCCTTGATCAAGCCGGAGGAGACTCTGTCTATACGTACGTACATGCGTGGTCGACACTCAGTGTGAATACCTCTTGCGTCTCGATCAGCCGGCCTATTCCGCCGCGTTGATAGATCAAAGGAGCCCCACTCTTTCGCGTTCTTTGCGAAAAGGGTGGGTGCGACCAACGCCCTGTTCCAGGTAAAATATTTACATGTGCTCTACATGAAACTATACTATCCACATGCCAAAAATGATCCAGCTTCGGAACGTGCCGGATGCCTTGCATCGTAGCCTGAAAGCCCGCGCCGCCATGGCCGGCATGTCGCTCTCAGAGTACTTGCTCGCCGAGATTAAGGAGATCGCCGAGCGGCCTACGCTGGCGGAATTGCGTGACCGCTTACATGGGCGCAAGGCGGTTACAGTCTCGCTTGACAGTGCGCGCCTGGTGCGGGAAGAGCGCGAGGCGCGGTGATCGTCCTGGACGCGTCCGCGGCGATTGACTGGCTTCTGCAGACCGCCGCGGGACAACGAATTGAGATGCGGATTTACGCGCGCGGCGAATCCCTTCATGCTCCGCACCTTCTCGACGTTGAGGTTGCGCAGGTCTTGCGGCGACTGGTGCGGGAAGGCGCAGTTTCATCGCCGCGCGCCATTCAGGCGATCCAGGATTTGCTCGATCTTCGCCTGGCGCGCTATCCCCACTTTGCTTTCTTGCCGCGCATCTGGCGGCTGCGGGATAATTTTTCGGCCTACGATGCGGCGTACATAGCGCTGACCGAAAAGCTCGGCGCAACGTTCATTACGCGCGATGCCCGCCTCGCTTCCGCTTGTTCTCGTGTAGTAAGTGCCGAGTTATTTTGAATCTCCGTCCGGCGCCTTGCACGGTCGTTTTTCATCACAATGCTTGAGAGCGCCCATCCTAGCGCGTACTCGTTGGATTAGCCCAACCTTGATTTCACTCCGCTTCCAAATGCCAAAGCGGCTCCCCGCCGAGCGAGTGATAAAAACCCCAGCCCGCTAAAGCCACCACGCTGAGCAGCGTAAGAGCAAAAGTGCTCATATACCAAGCCGAGAAGTTGACGGTGAAGGGAACGTTCGACAGCATATCGACGGTGAAGATGGCACAGGCCAGCGGAATCAAACCGAAGCGGAAGACAATCAGCACCGCGATGGCATAGACCACAATCCACATGGGCAGATCCACAGAGACATGCTGGGATGAGAGCCCTTGGGGCAGCGCATAGATAGCCACGAAGGTAATCGCGGCCAGCCAGTCTTTGCGCAGCACAAGTTTGAGTCCGAGGAGCAGGAAGAAGAAACCTAAAGTCCCAAGAATCGAACTGGGGATTTGCGTCAGCCATGCCCCCAGCGCCTGCCGTCCGCCGGTGAGGTAATCGGTTTGGGCGAGGTTTGGCGCCATTCCGAGATGAGCCAAAACCGCATAGCGGATCTCGATGGTCAGCACCCAGAGTACGCCCAGCATCATGCCGAACAAAATGTCGCGCCCAACCAGGGGATCGCGAAGCTGCCCCGACAGCAGACGGCTCCACGAAACGATGGTCTGCGGCCAGCGCCGCCGCACCCAGGGCTCGAGAGCGAGATACAACATCCACGTCGTGCTCGATACAAACAGTGCGGTGCTCACCGCGATGATGAGCAAGCCCAGCGTTTCAATCCCCGCGACCATATGGCTGCGGCACAGCCACAAAAGAATCTCGAGCGCAAACATAACCGCGGCCAGACGCAGAGCGCCCTCGCGGTCGGCGCGCCCCCGCCGATAGTTGACCCGCGCCAACCGGACCGCTCCGAAATATAGGACTACGAATAGAAGAGTCACAAGAACCTGGCGCACTTTCTTTCCGGTGGAGTCCTCGGTCTTCACGCGATCGGGCTTGGTCCAATCGCTGACGAGCGAGAAGAAAACCGGCTTGCCATGCCAGGAAGCGGCTTCAATACGCAGCGGTCGCGTCGTCCCGGGCCAGCTCCCGGTCCACGCCATACGCGCGTCGGAATCCGCCAGAGAATTCCATACGGGATCTGCCTTCTGGAATTTTGTGGGATCAAGTCCCGCCGCAGTGAAGGCGACACTCCAGTCAAAGTTTACCGGCGGCGCAGTCGAATTTTCCTTCTGCGGTGGAATCGCCTGGAAATAAGTGAGCAGGCCCCGCGAATCGAGTTCCACATTGACCATTCCGGAAAGGACCTGCGCCGGATCGTCACGCGTGACGAATCCGGGGTTCATGAGCTGATCCCGAAACCCTTCCGCCATCATGTCATCGGGACTCTGCCGGTACCAGAAGCCAAGCAGCGAAGGCCGCGCTGCCAGCACCGTATCCCAATTAGGGCGAGGCTTGTCATTCTTCTCCACATACTCCTGAAAATCGCCCTGATAGTACAGGTCGGATGCGCTATCTTCGGGGTGCTCGGCATATCCCAGCCGGGCGATGATCTCACGCGACTTCTGCGTCAGCACTTCCGGCGTAAGCTCCAACTGCATCTTTGCCAGACCGTTGTAGCGGACCGCGAGGTAAGAGACCAAAACCAACCCCGCAAGGACAGCCGTCAGGCAAGCGACGGCGAGGCGCGGACCTAAGCCTGCGGTTTCGCCCGACGCCGCGACCATTTGCGGCGATGGGGTTTCGCCCGCCGCCAGCGCCGCCGCCAGCGGATCTCCACCGGGCAGAGCCGCGGCCACGCTGAGAACCGTGGCGGGACGCGCGGAAGGTTCGTTCTCCAGGCAGCGCAGGATAACGCGCTCGACTACAGGATTGAGGTCTTTGACGATCGTGGAAGGACGACTCAGAGTTCGGTCGGGGCCGCCGCTTGTACCTTCCTTCTTGGTTTTCGCCGAACCTTCCGAGAAAGGGCGCCTTCCGGTGAATACTTCGTACAGCACCAGGCCCAGGGAGTAGATGTCACTTCGCGTGCTCACCTCTTTTCCTGCTAACTGCTCGGGCGCCATGTAAGCTGGAGTACCGCTGCGTACTTCGGCGCCCTGAATCTGATCGGCAATGCCGGCCAAACCGAAGTCGGTGATCACCACCTGCCCACGCCCGTCCAACATGATGTTTGCGGGTTTCAAGTCACGATGGAGCACACCCTTCGCATGGGCGGCGGCCAATCCGGCGCAGAGTTGGCGTGCTATATCGAGAGCCTTATCCTCCGGCAGACGGCCGATGCGCCGCAGTAGCGACGCAAGATCTTCGCCGTCGATGTACTCCATGGTGAAGAATGTGTGGCTCTCGATTTCACCAACGTCATAGACGCGGCAAACATTGGGGTGGGACACGCGTCGCGCAATCCGCACTTCATTTTTGAAGCGATCCAGTAAGCCTGCATCCCGCGCAGCTTCGTCGGGCAGGAATTTAAGAGCGACAGGTTGGCCAAGTGTGAGATCGTCGGCGCGGTAGACCTCGCCCATGCCACCTTTTCCAAGAAGAGCGATGATGCGGTAACGTCCGGCCAGCAGGCGGCCCGGCAGGAAGCGGCCTTCACTGAGATATTCGGCAGAACTGGATGGACGAGATGGCGACCGCGAAGAAGATGAGGAAGCAGGACGCTGCGGCAACGGCGATGTTGCGCTGGCGAAGTCGAGCGTTGCCACGTCGTCTGTGTTACTCGGCGTTCCACACGCCGAGCAGAAGCGTCCGTTTGCCGGTACCTCTGTTCCGCAGGATAAGCATGCAGGCATGAATTTTTCCCGCTACAGTCTACCGCTTCAAACGAAGATGTAGGGAAATGGATACCCGACCTCGCTGAGGTATGAGGTATGAGGTCTGAGGTTATGAGGTCCAACGCCGCTTTGTATTACCATCGCAACGAATGACTTCTCGTCTCGGCCGCTGGCTCTGTGATCCTCTATTCCTCTTATGCCTGACTGCGGGTCTGCTCGCGTTTGTAGTGCAGTCTGGAGAACTCGGAACAGCTGACACGACGTATCGGCTTCAGACCACGCACTGGCTCTGGACCTCGCAGCCACAAGTGCTTCCCGACGACTATCCCGATTTCGGCCTGCACGGCCGCTCTGGCCGGCTTTATAGCTGGTATGGCATTGGACAGTCTTTACTCATGCTCCCCGCCGATCTCGTCGCCACGTGGATCGCGCACTGGCACATATTTTCCGGATACGAGGAAGACCCCGCAGTGCGCAGCATTATCGTCACCTACAGCACGAACATTCTAGTCAACGTCCTGACTGCGTTGATCGTCTTCCGTCTGCTCGGGCAGTTGAGTTTCAGCGTGAAAGAATCCGCAGCCGGCGTGCTGGCACTGCTGTTCTGCACCACGCACCTCCACTATACCCAGAACACGATGGAGAACAACTACATCATGCTTCTGACCCTGGTGGGGTTTTCCTTCCAATACGAATGGTTGCGCACGGGCGGGCGCCAGGCGCTCGTGATCGGCTCGGCCGCCCTTGGCCTCAACCTGCTGACTCGTTTGACGACCGGCCTCGACCTGGCAGCAGGGGGCGTTTTCTTATTGGCCGTGCTCTGGTTCGAGCAGGTGCGGGGTCGTGCGCTGTGGCAGCGCCTGCTGGCTTATTGCAAGGTCGCCGCGCCAGTTTACGCGTTCTTTCTGCTGGTCGAGCGTCTCTACAGCTTCTACCGCTTCGGGTCGTTCACCAGTACCTATATCCCGATTTTCGCGAAAGAACAGCGCCTCAACGACCCGACGTTGCCCCCCAACTTTCCGTGGAGCACTCCATTTCACGAGGGCTTTTTAGGCGCGCTCTTCAAGCCCGAAAAGTCAATTTTCCTCTTTGACCCAATGCTCGTACTTGCTTTGCTACTCCTTGTGCTGCTGTGGAGACGTCTGCTCCCGGAAGTCCGCGCCTATGCCGTGACTTCTCTTCTGCTGCTATTCGGCTACATCGCTTTTTACGCTCGCTACACGTACTGGACGGGCGACCACGCCTGGGGCGATCGCTATGTTTCGACCTCGGCGGAACTCGCGGCTCTGCTCGCGGTGCCATTGTTACTGCGCTATCGCGAAAGTTTGGGCAGAGGGATTTGGCGCGTTGGAGTTGTATTGATCGCCATCAGCTTCGTCATCCAACTTGCATCGCTCGCGTTCTGGCTTCCGCTCGAAATTTATCAGATGGAGACGCTGGGCCATCCCACGTTCGTGATCGCCCTGCGCTTCAAGAACATCGCTGCGTTTGCTTCGGGCAAAATGGACGCCTGGGGATTGAACAACGAATCCATGACGCAAGATCCCTGGGATTATGTTCACATCACGACCTGGAATTTTCTTCCATTCTTGCTGCGCAGAGTGGGCGCGGCGCCGGCTTGGGTAGTGAATCTTGCCTTCACCATTTGGGGAATTGCCATCGCAGGGTTAGCGGTGGTCTTGTCGCGGCTGAAGACAGTGCTCACGGCTCGTCCAACCCATTCTCATTGACTTGCCAGCATTGACTTGCCAGCTTTACCGAAGTAAGATTCGCGCACCCTAATCTGGCGGCACGGTCCCGCCGCGCCGCATCGTCAGAAAGCGGAGCCGAGCGCGACGTGCCGGGTGCCAACGCAGACGCGGTTCGTTATAAGTGGTTCAGTCATACGCGGTTCCGTCAACATCCAAAGTGAGGAGGCGTGATGCAGTTGCGACTCGAGAGCCGCCCCGTCGGCGATGTCCTGCTCATGCAGTGTCATGGGCGGATCGTCGCGGGAAATGAAGTCTTTACGCTTCACGCGCGGGTTGCGGACGCCATCGAAAAGTACGGCGACGTGGTGCTGCAACTCGATCAAGTAGAGTTCGTCGACAGCAGCGGATTAGGTGCGATGATGCGCCTGGTGCAGGCCGCAAGGTCAAAAGGTGGAGACGTCAAACTCACCGGTGTGCCGCCCAAGGTATACAAGGTGCTTAAACTGACCAACCTGCTTGCGCAATTTGAAGTCTACGATTCGATCGAGGAGGCGATCACGGCCGCGTATTTGGGCTCTCGATACTCGAGGGGAAAGACTGGAGATTCAAGGCAATGCCTGCTCTGCGTTTACGCTTCCAGCGACGTGTGCACGTTCCTTAGGGAAGTGCTGTGTAGTGCCGGATACAACGCTTTGACTACTACGTCGGTGGACGACGCCCAAATTCTGCTCAAGGCAACCAAGGCCAAATTGGTGGTGGTTTCTGCGCGCATCCAATCCGTGCACGGCAAACCGATTCGCAAAGCTCTGGAAGAAATTGATCCCTCGGTCGGACTGCTTATTTTGGACGAGAATTTTGCCACTGACGATCCCGGAGAAGCAGCGGAGAAACTTCTCAGCGGCGTCGGCAGCCTGATGGCGGCTGCTGACAGATGACCAAATAATTCTGCGGATCCTACTCTTAGGATCGGTTTCTGCGGATCGGTGATGCCGGAAGTTCGGACCCCAGACCGCCGTCGATTCCTACCAAACCCGGCAGGTCTTTGCCGGCGCCATCGGCTGTCCCACTCTACAGCCGAACGCCTTCCCAAACTCCGGCATATTCACCAGCACGCCGTTCGCCCGGAAGCGGTCTGGAGAATGCGGGTCGGTCGTCGCCACAAGCCGCTCCAGTTCGGGGCGCCATTGCGCACACCAGTCCTGAGTGAATCCCACAAACATTTCTTGCACTGGGGTATAACCCTCCCCAGATTTTTTGTCGAGATCGATTCCCTCCTGCGCCGCTCGCGCCAGGAACGCCATATAAGCCAGCCGCAGGCCGCCGTTGTCCGCCGTGTTCTCGCCTAAGGTGAGTTTGCCGTTCAGCTTCGTGTCTCCCACGCTGAATTGGGCGTACTCGTCGACAATGCACTGCGCCTTCTGCGTGAACTTGTCGCCATCTTCTTTGGTCCACCAGTCTTCCAGATTTCCATGTCCGTCGAACTGCCGTCCCTGATCGTCAAACCCATGCGTGATTTCGTGTGCCATGAACAATCCAATGTGCCCATAGTTCAGGGCATCGGGCTGGGTGGCATCGAAAAAGGCAAGTTGCAACACTCCGGCAGGGAAGTTGATGTCATTCATACTGGGGTTGTAGTAGGCGTTCACGGTGGGGGGCGACATAAGCCACTCTTGCCGATCCACTGGCATCCCGATCTTCGCCAACTGCCGTCGCGATTCAAACTCCGCTGCCCTTATATTGTTTCCAAAGGCGTCGTCGCGAACGATCTCCAGCTTTAAGTAGTCGCGCCACTTATCGGGATATCTGTAGCGGTTGTGTGGTAGAATGGTACCATCAGTATGGTAGAAGGGTAGACATGAGCTTAAATATCAAAAACGAGAAAACCCACCGCCTGGTGCGCGAGTTGGCGAGGCTGACCGGCGAGAGCATGACTGCTGCGGTGGAGCAAGCTGTTCGGGAACGTCTGGACAGGGTTCGCACAGTCCGAGGTTCCGGATTGGCAGAGCGGCTCCTTAAGATAGGCAGGGAATGCGCCGCTCACCTGAAGGAGCCCTACCGGTCAATCGATCACGGAGATCTGCTGTACGACGAGAAGGGGTTGCCAAAGTGATTCTGGATACGTCGGCCATCATTGCGGTGCTGCGCGACGAACCCGAAGCTGCAGCCATGGCGCAAGCAATAGAACAAGCAGGGGCTTGCCACGTTTCGGTGGTGAGCTACGTGGAAGCGGCCATCGTCATCGACAGCAGCCGCAGCCCCGTGTCCAGCCGCCGCTTTGACGATTTTTTCCGTCAAGCGCACATCGTGATCGAGTCCGTATTACCGGAGCATGCTCGGATCGCTCGCGAAGCCTATCGCGACTTTGGCAAGGGTCGACATCGTGCGGGGCTTAATTTTGGCGACTGTTTTGCGTACTCGTTAGCCAAGACAACAGGGCAGCCGCTGCTGTACAAGGGGAATGAGTTTCGCCGCACAGATGTTGAACCGGCAATGCGATGAGTGTTCTCATGCCCGTGGCCCTTAAAAGAGTCTCTCGCCAATGTACGTTGTGGCCAGCCTATTCGACGGTGACCGACTTGGCCAGGTTCCTCGGTTGATCCACATCGCATCCCCGGCGCACCGCTATGTGATAAGCCAGCAATTGCAGCGGAACAATTTCCAGGATGGGGGAAAGTTCTTCTGGAGCGGCGGGAACATAGAGGACGTAATCAGCAGCTTCCTTGATTTCTTCGTCGCCTTCGGTGGCCAGCGCGATGACGACACCGGAGCGCGCCTTTACTTCCTTCAGGTTTGACATCGTTTTCTCGTAACGCACCATGGAATCAGGATTGTGTGCATCCCGCGTGGCGACGATAACGACGGGTAGATTTTCGTCGATTAGCGCGTTGGGACCATGCTTCATCTCGCCCGCCGGATATCCTTCGGCGTGGATATAGGAGATTTCTTTCAGCTTCAGGGCGCCTTCCAAAGCGATGGGATAGTGAATGCCGCGGCCAAGAAAAAGAAAATCCTGCGCGCGCTGGAATCGCTTGGCCAGCTCTTCGCATTTTTCGTCGTGAGTCAGAATGTTCTCAAGCTTGCCGGGAATGAGAGTAAGCTCTTCGGCGGCTTGGCGAGTCTGTTCGGCCGTCATGGCGCCTCGCACCTGCGCGACGTAAAGGGCGAAGAGATAAAGGGCGGTGAGTTGGCCGGTGAAAGCTTTGGTCGAGGCCACGCCGATCTCGGGTCCGGCGTGGGTGTAGATAGTACCGGCGGCTTCGCGGGTGATCATCGAACCGACGACGTTGCAGATGGCCAGAGTCTTTGAGCCTTTGGCTTTGGCCTCGCGCTGGGCGGCGATGGTATCGGCGGTTTCGCCGGACTGCGAGATCACCAGCGTGATCGTGTCGGGATTGACGATGGGATCGCGGTATCGCCACTCGCTGGCATAATCGACCTCGACCGGCACGCGGGCCAGACTCTCAATCATGAACTTGCCGGCTTGCCCGGCGTGCCAACTGGTTCCGCAGGCCACGATGTTGATCTTTTTCGCGGCACGGAATTCGTCGTCGCTGATTTGCATTTCATCGAGGAAGATGTGGCCGGTGTCGAGGGAAATCCGACCCAAGGTGGTGTCGCGGACGGCGCGGGGCTGCTCGTAAATTTCTTTGAGCATGAAGTGCTTGAAGCCGCCCTTTTCCGCCATGATCGGATCCCAGGTCACGTGCTGCACCTGGCGCCGAATGGGCTTTCCGTCAAAGTCTGTCAACTGCACGCCTGAAAGGGTGACGACGGCCAGATCGCCATCAGCGAGAAAAAAGATGTCGCGCGTGTGATAGAGAATCGCGGGTACGTCGGATGCGACAAAATATTCGTCGTTGCCCAAGCCGACCACGAGCGGAGGGCCGTTGCGCGCCGCCACGATCTTATTAGGATCGTCGACCGACATCACCGCCATCGCAAAGACTCCGGTAAGTTCTTTCACTGTCCGGCGGACGGCTTCTTCCAGCGTGGGGTGGTGGCCGTTGCCGGTTTTGAAAAGGTGTTTTTCAATCAGGTGAGCGATGACTTCGGTATCAGTTTCGGTCGAGAACGTGTGGCTCTCTTCGATTAGCTTTTTCTTGAGGCTGAGATAATTCTCGACGATGCCGTTGTGTACGACGACAATTTTCCCCGTACAGTCGCGGTGAGGATGGGCGTTTTCTTCGGTGGGACGCCCGTGGGTGGCCCAGCGAGTGTGGCCGATACCATAGCTGCCGTCCAGCGGTTTGAGGCGGATCGCTTCTTCCAAGTTCCGCAGCTTGCCTTCGGCGCGTCGCAACTGCACGCCATCGCCATTGCCGGCAACCGCAATTCCAGCGGAGTCATAGCCGCGGTATTCGAGTCGCCTTAAACCCTCAACGATAATCGGAACTACTTGCTTTTTGCCGACATAGCCAACAATGCCACACATGAGGACTCCAGAACTCAGTCCGCGAGAGAACAACGGAACTCTTCGATGACGGGGTTGGTGAGAACTTCGCGCGCAATCCGCTCGACTTCGTTTTGCGCTTCTTCCCGGTTTAGCCCGCCGTCGAGAGTAAGTTCAAAATACTTTCCCTGGCGAACCTCTTCCAGGCCTCTATAACCCATCTTTTTCAACGCGCCCTGGATCGTCTTTCCTTGGGGATCGAGGACACTCTTCTTGAGCGAGACGTAAACGTAAGCTTTCATGGGGATAACGCATTATACGGCAGGAATACGGGGTGCTCGATGCACTCAGGTTCGGCGACCCAGGTAACGCCGCCAAGGTGGCCCAGATCGGTAGGTATGCTTGATTCAACCTAGTTGAGCGATCTGTTCGTCGACCTCGGCGAGAGCCTGCTCCAGAATCTGGCGGTACCGAGGATTTGTTGCAGACTGGAGCTGCGCCAGAATCCGGCTGCGGGAGAGCTTCAATCCTTCTTTGTGGGACTCGATTTTTCTTTGTTCGAGGGTCAGGGTTCGCTTCGGCGCTTCCGTGGACCGGGCATCGTCCTGTTGCAGTTCAACCGACTTACTCTCCCAGCCGCGGGCCACAAGAAGATTATACGCGGGCGTGGCCGACATCTATGGGGCCAGCGACAATCGTCCTGCGTCCCCTTGCAATGAACTCATCTGTACTCATTCTTAATTCTTTGGATCGCAACATCGTGTGCTGCGTTTGACCTGAGGGCGTACACTGTTAGACGCTTCAGCTTCCCCTGGTTCCAGATTTCGGGCGGGTCATGGATTTCGGGCCATAGTATTTCAGCACCTCTGCTTCAGTCTACAAGTTTTGAGGCAAGCAAAAGCGGCGAGGGATCCGTTGTGATGATCTCTGCAAACGCAGCGCTCTCGGGGTCCTACGACTACGGCGAAGTGGCGCGCTCGGTGTTGATCGCCATCGCGGCGTCCTATGCCGGGCTCGACCTTGCGGGACGCGTAACGGCCGCAAAGGGCCGGATTCGTCTAGCTTGGTTGAGCGGCGGCGCCACCGCGATGGGCATCGGCATCTGGGAGATGCACTTCAAGGGAATGATGGCCTTCCGCCTGCCAGTGCCTGTCCACTACCACTGGCCGACGGCTCTGGCAGCGCTCCTGGTGGCCATCTTCGCGTCGGCGGTCGCGCTGTATGTGGCGAGCCGCCAGAAAATGGGCGCTGTTGAGGCCTTGACCGGCAGCGTCATCATGGGCGGCGGCATCGTCAGCCTGCACTACCTCCTAATGGCCGCAATGAGAATGCCTGCCATCACCCGGTTCTCCCCCCTTCTGGTGACGTGTTCCATCTTGCTTGCAATCTTGTTTTCTCTAATCGCGTTGCTAATGGCGTTCGGTCAACGAGAGGAGACAAGGTGGAGTGTCTGGCGCAGGCTTGGAAGCGCCACAGTGATGGGAGCCGCTGTCTCTGCGATGCATTACACCGGCATGGCTGCCGCCAGTTTCATCCCCGCCTCGCCTCTGGACCTTTCCCACGCCCTGAGCATATCCCCCATTGGCAACTCTGGAGTTGTCATTGCGACCCTGATCGTGCTCGTGGCCGCGGTCATCACATCGTCCGTGGACAGGCGCGCGAGCACCGAAATTCAGCGGCTCAACCAAGAACTGGAGCGGCGCGTGGACGAGCGTACCCTACAGCTTGAAGGGGTCAACCAGTCGCTCAGAAAGGAGATAGTCGAGCGTGGGCGGACCGAAGATGCATTGCAGGAAGCGCAGGAGAATCTCTCTCGTGTCGCCCGCGTGGTTGCAATGGGGGAGCTGGCTGCGGCCATTGCCCACGAGGTCAACCAGCCGCTGGGGGCTGTGGTTACGAATGGAAGTGCTTCTTTGCGCTGGTTGGCCGTGCAACCGCCCAATCTGGAGGAGGCTCGGGAAGCCATCGAGAGGACCGTCAAGGAGGCAAAGCGTGCCAGCGATGTGATCGCGAGAATTCGCGCCTTGCTGCAAAAGGTCCCACAACGGATGGAACGGCTTGACGTGAACGCGGTGATCCGGGAAGTGCTGACTCTGGCCGGCGACGATCTTCTGCGGGGCGGTGTTACGGTTCAGACGGATCTGTCGCCGGATGTTCCCAATGTGCTCGGGGATCGGGTTCAGTTACAGCAGGTTCTGTTCAACCTGATGGTAAACGGCATCGATGCAATGACCACGATTACTGATCGGCAGCGGGAGTTGCTCATCAAGTCGGCAAGGCACCCAGACGGCGTGCTGGTGCAGATTCATGATTCGGGGAAGGGAGTCGACCCGGAGCGAGCAAACCACATCTTTGAACCGTTCTTCACCACGAAGCCCCAAGGCATTGGTATGGGACTATCGGTTAGCCGTTCCATTGTCGAGACTCATGGCGGCCGATTGTGGTTTACTCCCGGAGCTTTACACGGCGCAGTCTTTCAATTCACCTTGCCGAAGGATTAAGCTTCATGACGGAGCAGCCGCCTATCGTATTCGTTGTAGATGACGATGCATCAATCCGGGATGCGCTGAAGAGCCTGATCCGCTCGGTGGGTCTGAGAGTCGAGCTTTTCGGCTCTCCACGCGAATTTCTGCAATGGAAGCGGCCGGACGCGGCGAGTTGCCTAGTAGTTGACGTCAGGTTGCCCGGGAAGAGCGGGCTTGATTTCCAGCGCGAGTTGGCTGATGCCAACATCCATATCCCGATCGTCTTTGTCACGGGCCACGGCGATATCCCCATGTCGGTGCGGGCCATGAAGGCGGGAGCCGTCGAGTTCCTGACCAAGCCCTTCCGCGACCAGGATCTGCTGGATGCGATTCAAGTGGGTTTGGAGCAGGACCGCAACAGGCGAGAACGCCAGGCCGAGATCGCCATGCTCCGGGAGCGTCTCGAATCGCTGACACCCCGCGAGCGGGAGGTGCTTCCCCTGGTAGTTTCAGGCCTGCTCAATAAACAAGTCGCCGCTGAAATCGGGGCCACCGAAGCGACGGTCAAGGTCCATCGCAGCCAGCTCATGAGAAAGATGGGCGCGGACTCACTGCCGGGGCTGGTGAGGATGGCCGAGAAAATCGGTATCTCGGGTTCAAAGCGATAAACGTTCGCAGCCGATTAACCTTCGTTAAGCTCACCTTTACTAAAGTAAAGAAACCTACGCCAAGGCACAATGGATTTGGCCGCTGTCCCCATGTAGTTTGTACGTGGAGGCGGCTTGATAGAGAATCCTCTTGTCTCGGTCGTCGATGACAATGATGCAGTGGGGTGGGCGGTCGCAACGGTCATTGGGTCAGCAGGCTTTCGGGTCTTGGTCTTCCCATCGGCCGAGGATTTTATTCTGTCCGGTCAAACGGCTTGCACCGCGTGCCTGGTTGTTGATGTGCAACTGACGGGCATGAGTGGACTTCAGCTTCAGAGCCATTTGGCGGCCGCTGGCCGTCACATTCCGGTCATCTTCATCACTGCTTCCGCAGATGCGACAGCCCAGGCGCTGGCGCGCGAATTAGGAGCGGTAAACGTCTTGGACAAGCCATCCGGCGAAAAGGCGTTGCTCAAAGAGATTTGCCTGATCTTGAAGCCAACGGACGCGGATGGGCGGGCGAGCTTTCACGGTCCCGAGCCATAACGCTTTCCGCAGGGGTTATTTTCGACCCCGCACACCGTTGCGGGGAGTAGAAGCGGCGGCGCCGCTCCCATCTTGGGAAGAGTCTGTTACGAAAACCGAATTCCGGGAAGGAACCGGCAACTCCCTGGAGATTCGAGGTTATAATTCCGGGTCAATCGAGGCATTTGAGCAGCCCGCTTTTTGAGGGGGGCAGGGACGACGGAATAGCAACTTTTGCGGCTAACATTATTTAGAGCATTACTAGAAAACTATTCGCGGTTCTTATGAGGGGGGAACCGCGGGAGTGATTGATGTTCCCCTCTGATGTGCGGAAGACTGACCTGGATCCCCAGCGACACGCTGCACTTCTGGGGATGGCAGACATCGTATGTCTTCGCCAAGACCCCGGCGAACTGTTCCGGAAGCTGGTTCCCCATCTTCGATCCGTCCTTTCCTTTGATCTGCTGACCTTCGCCCTTTGCGACTCCCCTCAAAGAATCATGAAAATGTATTTGTGGGGGGGATCTAAGTGGCTGCACGGGCCGTTAGAACTGCCGGTGCAGGAATCCCTGGTCGGGTCGGTGTGGCGAAATCAAACTGCTGCCTGCATCGATGGTCTCAGCGCAGAGAAGCAATTCGAGTCCGAACTGCAATGGGTGCGCGAACAGGAGATTCAGTCCTACTGCGTGCTCCCTTTGACTAACTTCCAGGAAAAGCTGGGGGCGCTCGGCTTCGGCAGCAAACGCATGCACGCATTCGGCCATCAGGACTGCTACTTTCTAGCTCGCGTAGCAGAGATGGTGGCCCTTTGCATCGATACCACATTGGCAGATGAAGCGTTGGCAGAAGAAGTAGGCCGGCTGCGGCTTCTGCTGGAGGTTGGTGGTCCTGACGCGCGCGGCCCAGACTTGCAACGGTCGGTCGCCTCGATCCTTGGATCCATGAAGAAGTGGGCGGTGCAGAGTTACGTTGGTGTCTACCTGTACGACGAAATCTCACAATCCTTGCGCCTGCATACGCCCGACGTAGAGATGGCCTCGAAGTTGGCACCCCACGGTCTGACTCCTATTGAGGGGACATTGGCCGGGCAGGCTTTCCGCAGCCGCCGCAGTATGGTTCTCGATTATTCCAGCCTTGCGGGACTGCCTTTTGACTCCGTCAAGCGTGTAATGGAACTTGGAGTCAGGTGCTTATATTTATCTCCTCTTCTTTCGGCAAAAGGGCCGGTGGGAGTGTTGAAGGTGGCGCGGCGTGGAGATCAGGCCTTTGGCCAGCGCGATATCGAACTGCTGGAAAAGGTGGCTGCGACCGTTGCGCCGGCGCTTGAGCCAGCCCGCGCCGATGACGAACTAAAAATCAAACAAGCAAAGACAGACGAGGCGAAGATAGGGGCGCCCCAAACCGAGGAAATCGCCTCCAGCGCTTTAGCGGGACCGGCCGACCGTGAGCCCCCTTTGTCGGGCAGTATCGTTTCGTTCTCCGCTCCGCAAGCGCTGATGGAGTCGGAGCAGTTATTGACCGCTTATTTCAAAGCGTCCCGAGTGGGGCTGTGTATTTTGGATAAAGATTTCCGCTATCTCGCAGTCAATGAAACTTTGGCCGAGATGAATGGGGTGCCCGCCGCTGAGCACTTGGGACGCAGCGTTCGTGACATCCTCGGTGACTTTGCCGAACTCATTGAGCCCCAGTTCCGGCAGGTGTTGGCCACTGGGCAAGCCATCGCGGACCTCGAAATAAGCTTCATGTTGCCCACACGGACCGAGGCCGGTCACTGGATTGAGCATTACATTCCCATCAAAGAAGCGACCGGCAGGGTCAAACAAGTCGGCGTCATTGCGGTTGAAGTTACCGAACAAAAGAAGCTCGAAGAATCGCTGCGAGGCGTTTCCGAGAGGCTGCGACAGGAGAAAAAAAGGCACGAGGTGCTGATGGAGGTAAGCCGCTTACTCGCCTCCAGATGGGATATGCGCCAGGCCTTTCGTCAGATCTCAGCCTATCTGCGCCGGGTTTTGCGGCAGGAGTATGCGGCCCTTGCGCTGCACGACGAAAAGACCGGGCAGCTGCTTCCGCAGGCGATCGATTTCCCTTTGGGAAAAAATCTGAGCGTCGGCGGCGAAATCGGCACCGCCAAGGGACCGGGAGGCAAGGCTTTGCAGGAGCGTTCGTCTCTGATCTTCAGCGGAGCTGAGCTGCAAGGGCTTGACCCCCGGATTGCTGCTGGCCTGACCTCCGAGGGACTCAAGTCTCTATGTTGCGTGCCACTGCTTCGGCCCGCAGGGCCACTGGGAGTTCTGGTACTCGGCAGCACTCGGACGGACGCGTTTCATACCGATGATCTCACGCTTCTAAACCAGGTCGCGGCTCAACTTGCGATCGCTCTGGAAAATGCACGGAGCGCCCGTGAGGTCCAGCAGCTGAAGCAGCGTCTGAGACAGGAGAGACACTACCTGGAAGGGGAGCCCCGAACTCAACTTCATTTCGAAGAAATTATTGGGGAGAGTCCAGCTCTTAAGCAAGTTCTTGACCGGATCGCGATCATCTCTGCCAGCGATGCCACAGTGCTCATCCTGGGAGAAACCGGCACCGGAAAAGGTCTTGTGGCCCGTGCCATTCATCGCACAAGCAAGCGTAAGGGCCGCAGTTTTATTACCTTGAATTGCGCCGCGATTCCTACGGGTCTGCTGGAAAGCGAATTGTTTGGGCATGAGAAAGGAGCGTTTACAGGCGCCGTTAGTCAGAAGATCGGCCGGCTGGAACTGGCCGACCAGGGCACACTCTTCCTCGATGAGATCGGCGAAATTCCTCTCGAGATGCAACCCAAGCTGCTTCGCGTCCTACAGGACCATGAGTTCGAAAGGTTGGGCGGCACGCGGACAATCAAAGTGGATCTGCGACTAATTGCAGCTACCAACCGTGATTTGGTCAAGGACATTGCCCAGAAACAGTTTCGCAGTGACCTGTTCTATCGCTTGAACGTGTTTCCGATTCGGCTTCCGTCGCTGCGCGAGCGGCGCGAGGACATCCCTCTGCTGATCCGCTACTTTGTTCGAAAATTTGCCAGCCGTATGGATCACGCAATTGAGACGATTCCCAGCGCAACCATGGACGCACTCGTGCAATGGCATTGGCCCGGCAACGTCCGAGAGTTGGAAAACTTCATAGAGCGATCCGTCATTCTTACAGACGGAACCGCCTTACGAGCGCCCCTGGCTGAGTTTCATGCCGAGACCGCAGACACTACAGAGCCCTCCTTGGAAGCGACCGAGCGGGAAGCCATCATTCGTGTGCTGCGAGAGACCAGTGGGATTATCTCCGGACCCACGGGAGCCGCGCGTCGGCTCGGTCTAAAGCGCACGACCCTTCAGTCGAAGATGCAGCGCCTGGGCATCACGCGCGAGGACTACTCAGGGCCGCAGCCCGAGTAAAGACCTGGAGAACGGCGTGAGCCTTGGGTGCCGAACTTTCTCCGATCTGCCGAATAGTCGGCAGACACCGGGTTCCAACGCTGGTGACTCGCGAGGGATCTTCCCTTCTTTCTTGGAGTTATACCGCCCACAAGGAGGGGGCCATTTTGGAACGCCAAGTGCAATAGCGTTCGTATCCGGCAGAAATTGGAGCGGGGTTTCCCGAACGCGAACCGACGAGTTTTTCCCTCGTCAGGATATGGCCGCATCCGGAGTAGGGGTGAACCGTGTTAGTCGCTCGGAATTTTCCGCCGAATAGTTTGGTGCGCTTGGTGCCGGAGCGGGCTAAGCCGTTCTTCAAGGCGCACGCAGTTTTGGGAGGGAACGCCTGGCTGGGTGCGGCAGTTGTCCCTGATGAAGCTCGGCTCGAGCATCCAGCTGATTCTAGTTTGGGTACGGTGCCGGATCAATTGGGCGATTACGTTAGTTGTCGTACTAACCCAAGTTTGAATGATTTTCTTTACCTGTTTGCATGCAAAGTCGAATGGGAACGGCGCTCCAACACCGGTGCCGCATGGGAAGTTATTTCCGCCGCGCGCAACCCGCTAGACGGCACGCGGGCTCACGCCCGGTCCCTACTCGAAAATTCTCAAGGGATGGGGCAGAAATCTCCGGAACTGATCCTCTCGGATCGGGAACGCCGGCAAACTTCGACAATGGAGGCAGGCATGAGAACTCCCCACGGTCTCGAAATCATCGAGAGCTGCATGGGCTGCAAGGCGAGTCGCGAAGGCTTTTTCTGCCGCTTCTCCACCCCGGTGATGAGGGCCGTAGACATGATCAGCCACCACACCGTCATGCCAGAGGGGGCTCTGCTTTTCGTGGAGGGGCAGACATCGAGGGGCATATTTGTACTGTGCTCCGGCAAAGTAAAGCTTTCAACCACCTCGAAAGATGGGAAGGTGCTCATCCTGAAACAGGCGGAAGCGGGTGAAGTGCTGGGCTTGAGCGCTGCTATTTCCGGAACGGATTACGAAATGACCGCCGAAACCGCTTCAGCGTGCCAGCTAAACTTTATCGGTCGCTCGGACTTCATGGCTCTTCTCCAGCACGAGAGTGAAGTCGGAGTGCACGCCGCATTGTGGCTGAGCCGCGAGTTCCAGGGGGCCTATCGCGACATCCATGATCTGGTGCTGGCGCGTTCCTCGTCAGGAAAACTTGCCCGGTTGTTATTGTCGTCATGCGCTCCGCGGGGACTGCGGGAATCAAACGAAGGACATTTGCGATCCGCCATGACCCACGAGGAAATGGCGCAGAGAATCGGCTCCTCGCGTGAGACTGTCACGCGGTTGCTAAGTAATCTCAAGAAGAAGAGGTTGATCCGGATCGAAGGAGCAACCCTGATCATTCGCGATCGCACTGGTCTGGAAGCGATGGCGGTTTGATCTTCCCCCACCCTGGAGGGCGGCCTAAGTCTCAGCTGCCCTCCGACTCTCACGCTTGAGGGTCATCTCAAACGGAACCGACGTGATTGAGTCAGTGAGTCATTAAAGGGCAGGCAGAGGGACAACCGATGTGCTGCGCCGCAGAGGCGGGAGCATCAGAGTCCGAACAATTCCCGCAGCCGTTTGGTTTGAGCGCGGCTGACTGGAATTTCGCTTTGCTTCTTGTCGTCCATCCGCAACTGATACGAACTCTTGAACCAGGGCACAACCTCACGAATCCGGTTGATGTTTACCAGGTACGACCGGTGCGCCCGCCAAAACATTCCTGGATCCAGGCTGGCGAGCAGTTCTTCCAAGGTCCGGCAGTTTGAATGTCCTTCCATGCTCGACGTTCCGGCAGTCACGACCGTGATTACCCCATCCTCGATGGAGGCGTAGCAAATTTCTTTCTGGTCCACCAGAAACATCCGCCCGACGGCCTTGAGCAAGATTTTCGTGCTTTGCGTCTTCGGCGTTTGCAGCATGCGAACGAGGTTGTCGATCTTTTCGGCTGGCAAGCCCTCCGTCCCCTGTTGTGCGCGGGCCCTCTGCACCGACTGTGCGACGCGCTTTTTGTCGAAAGGCTTGAGAAGATAATCCACCGCGTTGACCTCGAACGCCTTTACCGCATACTGATCAAAAGCCGTCGCGAAGACAATCTTAGGCAGTGCGATCTTCTTATCGAGAAGCCTCTTGATCACTCCAAAGCCGTCAAGGCCGGGCATCTGGACGTCGAGAAACATGAGATCAGGGTTGTGCTCTTTGATGAGGCTGATGGCTTCGAGACCGTTTTTCCCCTGCGCCACCACATTGACGTCGCCGGTGTTCTTGAGCAAGAAGGCGAGCTCATCGCGCGCGAGCTGCTCATCGTCAACGACTACCGCAGAAAGGGGCATTTCGTCACCTACGTTGAGTATAGCGCTTTCCCCAGCGTCAACGCGGGTTCGATCTTACATCACACCACATTCTCCAGCGCCAACGCCATCCCCATCCCGCCGCTAATGCAGAGCGTGGCTACACCGCGACGCGTGTTGCGCTTCATCATCTCGTGCACCAAAGTCACCGTGATTCGTGTGCCGGTGCAGCCGATAGGATGCCCAATCGCGATCGCACCGCCGTTCACGTTGAGCCGCTCGCGGTTGAAGTTCAGTTCGCGATCACAAGCGATCACCTGAGCGGCGAAGGCTTCGTTCAATTCGATCAATCCAAAATCGTGGACCCTGAGGTTGTGTTTCTCCTCCAGCTTGCGCAAAGCTGGGACGGGGCCGATCCCCATCGTGCGCGGATCCACTCCAGCCGACGTGACGGCCGTGATCCGCGCCAGCGGCGTCAAGTTGTTCTGCTTCACGAATGATTCGTTAGCGACAATAACGGCAGCCGCGCCGTCAGTGATTCCCGAGGAATTTCCTGCCGTGACTGTCCCGGTCTTTGAAAATACCGGAGTCAGCTTACCGAGCTTTTCCATGTTGGCATCCGGGAACGGATGTTCGTCGCGGCTGAAAGTGGTTGCGCCCTTTTTGCCTTCGATGGTGACCGGAACTATTTCGGCATCAAACCGCCCGGCCGCAATCGCGCGTGCAGCGCGAGTCTGCGATAGCAGCGCATATTCATCCTGCTCCTCGCGCGAAATCTTGTAATGCTCAGCCAGCACTTCCGCGGTCTCACCCATCACCATCTTTGCCATGGGACAAAAAAATCCGTCGCGATACATGCCGTCAACCAATTCCTGGTTACCCAACCGATAACCCCAGCGCGCCTCGACATAGTAAGGAAGCCGCGACATGGATTCCGTGCCCCCCGCCAGAATGCAACTCGCATCGCCGAGCAGAATCGCCTGATAGGCCAACGCAATGGACTTCAGACCCGACGCACAAGCCTTATTCACCGTGAACCCCGGCACTTCCTGCGGCACGCCGCTGCGAATTGAAATCTGCCGCGCCGGATTCGGTCCGCCGCCGGCTTGACGCGCGTTGCCGAAGATGGTCTCTTCCACTTGCTCCGGCTGGATTCCAGCGCGTTCGATCGCAGCCTTCGCAGCGATGACTCCCAAGTCGGCCGCGGTTAGAGGGGCGAGGGACCCGCCAAACTTTCCAATCGGTGTGCGCACCGCGGAGAGTATATAGGCTGCCTGCAAGCGTTACCTCCAAGGCATTTGAGTCTAGCAGGGAAGGGAAAGATGCGGGCGGCGGGTAGAGCCCGTCGAAATCTCAAATGGGGAATCGCGCTCCGAAAATTCTAACAATCGCGACGACTACCCTTGCGTACGCCTGCGCTACCTCGTAGCGTCGATCCAGGGCCCGTGGTGTAAATCGGCAGCACATGAACCCGTCATGTTCCAAGGTGCGGGTTCGAATCCCGCCGGGTCCACCGCTTTCCCAGTTCTGGTAGGGAAAGTGGCGAGGAGGTTTCGGACGGGGGACCTCCTCAAAGTAATATTGACTTCACCCCGGAACGTGACGATAATTATCTCGGAACTTGACGGGTTCATGCCCCGGGCTGAATGTGGCCCGGGGTTTTGTTATTTGGGAATAGGAAGTCGTATCCTCAGATTGCTGGGGAACTGGTGTCATGAGCGTCACAAAGAAAGGAAGTCCATCACATTTGAAGTGCGCGCTTGATGGAGTCCTGCAGACCAAATGGATCCACCTTGCTAGCGATGCCTCTAAGACATTCATTCTCACAGTCTGTGACGATCCGAAGGACGCTCCAAAGAAAAAGGCTCGCGGTCACCGAAAGCTCTTTCGCGAGTTGTCAAAACTCTTGATATCCGGCGGAATCCCAGCGCCCTGATGCTGCCCAACAGGGCGTTCACTAGTCAGCCCTCCCTTGCCATTCCCGCTAACCTCCGGCATAATAAATGTTTGTCTTGACCTCGCCGGACGCTTCCGGAACAAGGATATATATCTGTGTTAATGATTCGACTGTCGCGCATGGGTGCGCGCAAACAACCGCATTACCGCATCGTGGTGATCGAGAAGGCGCGCGCGCGCAATGGACGGCCGGTGGAGGTTGTTGGAACGTATAATCCTCGCACTAACCCCGCCACTGTCGATTTCAAACGGGATCGCGTCGACTATTGGGTTTCGAAGGGCGCGCAAATGTCCGAGCGTGTCGGGAAGCTCTACGCCAAACCCGCGGCGGCTCCTGCGGCTTCTGTTGCCTAGGAATTCGCATGCCTGAATCTACAGCGAACGTTCGCACTCTTATCGAGAAGATTGCGAAATGGATCGTCGACGCTCCCGACGAGGTTTTCGTTGACCACCTCGACGACGATGTGCTTGAACTGGAAGTGGCCGAAAATGATGTCGGCAAAATCATCGGACGGCAAGGACGCAACGTGCGCGCTTTGCGCACGCTGCTGAGCGCTGCGGGAGTGCGAGCGCGGAAGCGATACACGCTGGAAGTCATCGACTAGCCGAGCGTCGACTAGAAGCGGCTTCACTAGGTTTTAAAAAGGGCGCGGCTTCTAGCCGCTCCGCTATCGGCGCCATGAGAATCCGGGCTTTAGCCCCGAGGGATTTTTAATTTCCCTTCGCGAACAGAGCGCCGGGCGGGGAAACCGGACCATTCGCGATCCTGAGACAAGTGGTGAGTTCATTACGCTGGCCCGCGTGGTGAAAACGCAGGGCCGGCGTGGCGAAGTTGCGAGCGAGATTCTCAGCGATATTCCCGGAAGATTCGTGATCGGGATGAAGTTGCTGGCACTTCCGCGGAGTCATGAAGCGCATCGTCGCGAGCTGGAAGTGGAGGAGCTTTGGCCGCACAAGGGCATGATCGTGTTGAAGTTCGCGGGAGTCGATTCGATCTCCGAAGCGGAAACGCTGATTGGCTGCGAATTGCAGGTGCCCCGCATCCAGCGTGCGGAACTTCAAGCTGGCTGGAACTTCGTCAGCGACCTCGTAGGTTGTTCCGTACTTGATGGCGACTGCGAGATTGGACGTATCGAGGATGTACAGTTTGGAGCAGGCGAAGCGCCTTTGTTGATCGTACGCGACGCCGCAGCGAGGTTGGTTGAAGTTCCTTTCGCAGAAGCGTATCTCGACAACGTCGACGTGGAGCGGAAGCAAGTACGAATGAACTTGCCGGAAGGACTGCTGGAAGTGAACGCGCCGCTGACGGCGGAAGAGAAACGAGAGCAGTCGAAGCTAGCGAGAGGAAAAAAGAAATAACCACAGAGGACTCAGAGGATCACAGAGAAAAATCCCGTGCCTATCTGATGAATGTTTCGGGGTCCGCGATGAAGGCCGATATCGTAACCATCTTTCCGGACTTTTTTCGGGGACCGTTGGAATACGGCATTACTCGCCGAGTTCAGGAGTTAGGGCTAGCGACAATTCAAGTCCACGATCTGCGGGAGTTCACTCATGATCGTCACCGTACCGTGGACGACCGTCCGTTTGGCGGCGGCGAAGGCATGGTGCTGAAGCCGGAACCGCTCTTTGAATGTTTGGAATCGCTCGACCTCGAGTCACGCGAACAGCGCCTGGCAACGGGCTCGAAGCAGTCGGTGGTTCTGCTTTCGGCGCAGGGGCAGCGGTTTAGTCAGAGCATTGCGGCGGAGTTGGGCTTGCTCGACCGCGTCGTTTTTGTTTGCGGCCGCTACGAGGGCATCGACGAACGCGTAGCCGAGTTCCTCGCTGATCGCGAGATTTCGATTGGCGACTATGTTCTGAGCGGTGGCGAGATAGCGGCGGTGGTGGTCGTCGAAGCCGTCATGCGGCTGCTGCCGGGAGCCGTGGGGAACGAAGCATCAACGCAACAGGAATCGTTTACGGTTGAGAAGCTGAGCGACGCAAAGCCGAAAACCCCGGGCGGCGCGGACTCGACTTGCGGATCGAACGGATTGCTGGATTATCCGCACTACACGCGGCCTGCGGAGTTTCGGGGGATGGCAGTGCCAGAGGCTTTAATGTCCGGCAACCACGAGGAGATTCGGCGGTGGCGTCGCCAGCGGGCGCTGGAAAAAACGCTGCGCAACCGCCCGGATTTGCTGGAGGGTGCGGCACTGAGCGAGGAAGATAATAAGCTTCTGGCCGCGATGAGAAAAGATGGGCCAAAGCTCGCGAGTAAGGATCGCGACTGAGTTTTGAGAGCGAAATCACGATTTTAGATTGAGAATTCGGAAGGGCTAACTATCATGTCGAACCTGGTCATTGAAAAATTGCTGGCAAAAACCCAACGCACCGATATTCCCAAATTCAACTCGGGTGATACCGTCCGCGTTCACGTCAAGATCAAAGAAGGCGACAAGGAGCGCTTGCAGGCGTTTGAAGGCGTGGTCATCAAGCGCGACAACGGACCGCAGGCCAGCTTCACCGTGCGCAAGATCAGTTTCGGCCAGGGCGTGGAGCGCATTTTCCCCATTCACTCCAAAGTGATCGACAAGGTCGATCTCCTGCGCTCGTCGAAGGTCCGCCGCGCCAAGCTGTATTATCTGCGTGGGCTGAAGGGCAAAGCGGCGCGCCTGCGCGACGTCGAGAAACCCAGCTGACCATTTCCTAGCGACGTTTGCGCGTCCCACCCGGGACGCGCCCGGCTTTGAGGCGGGCTTTCAGTCGAACTATCCCGCGATCGCCACCAAGTCTTCGGTGATAACCTCGAGGTCTGCGAAGTCGTCCCTTCGAGGTTTCTTCAACTGATTCAGAACGTAGTCCAGCAGAGGACGGTCGCCCTGCCGAATCTCCTGAAACTCGACACCCATGGCGCGGTCTTCAGCCGTGTATCTTACGTGTCCCCGCAGCGCCACACTGACGTCGCACATGTTCAAGACCAGCCTCAGGGAAGTTCCAGGGGCAGCCAGATTGCTGGCGCTGATGAGGCAGCCGTATTCGGAAATCTGCTCCAGACGGCCTTCCATGCGGGATCGTCCGCCAAACTCGACATCCGCTCCGCCCTGCACTTCATATCGCGGCCGGCGACGCCGGTTTTGCTCATGTCTGTGGAAGGCTTTCAGGGCGGACTGCCTGCCGTCTCCGCCTGAAATTACGGGGAGATACTGCTCATCCATTTGTCGCAGCTCTTCTTCCCACGGAATCCTGCTACCCTCGACGCATTCCACCGTGAACTGACCACGGAGCTCGGAGTCGGGATTGGCAGTCCACACGATTTGGCAGACAGACTTGGTGCGTCCACGTTCGACCGTGACGAAATCCCCCACCTTTACGTCGCGACAGCTCAGCAGGCGTGCCCCCCGCGGATGGATGTCATAGGTGCAAGCCAATTCAATCCCGCCACGCTCGCCGTCCTGCATGTGGATGAGGCGGACCGGCAGCGCCAAGTGAATCAACTTCTCGACAGGAGCAGCTTCTCGTGAAACTCCATCGTGCTGCGTTTGGATCCCTTCTTTCACGCTCTCAACTTAGCAGTACATGTCCTGACGGACAATGTACGTTCGTAATCGAAGTAATGGTTACTATGAGTTAAGACTTTGAGGCTAAGGAGTCCACGCGGGTCTCGCCGTTGATTTTCGAGTCGTAACTTCTTGAACTGAATAGTTTTCCTACTTGCGAAAGTTCGTGCGGACAGGTAAAGATGGTGGCATCTCACCTCTAAATGCCGGTTAGCGCCAAGATTGCGTCAGAGTTTTCCCTTTCTCCAGCAGCAGCCAAGCTGCGTCTGCTGAAAAGGCTGCGCTGCACCCTTCGTTATGAAAAAAGTGCGTGGGCGGCGGGCGCGGCCCTGGTTGCGGGAGTGGATGAGGTGGGGCGCGGATCGTTGTTCGGCCCGGTAGTGGCGGCAGCGGTGATTCTCGATCGCGGCTATCGCATTCGAGGATTGCGTGATTCCAAGCTGCTTTTGCCAGAGCGTCGTGAACTCCTAGCGCCGCGCATTCGCCAGCACGCGGTCGCCTGGGCGGTGGCGGCGGTGGATGCGGCGCGCATCGATCAAATCAATATCTATCAGGCCTCACGGCTAGCCATGCGCGAGGCGGTGAGGCGATTGCAACCCGCCGCGGATCACTTGCTGATCGATGCCGTGCGCCTGGATTGCGAACTGCCGCAGCGAGCAATTATCCACGGCGACGCGCTTTCCGCCTCGATCGCGGCGGCTTCGATTCTGGCTAAAGTCGAGCGCGACCGCATGATGTGCGAGTGGGATGCCGTCTTCCCGGAGTACGGCCTGGCTTCGCACAAGGGCTACAGTACGCCGCAACATCTGGCGGCTCTGCAGCAGTATGGTCCGACGCCGCTGCACCGGCAGTCGTTCGCCCCGGTATGGAATAATCCGGCGGAGCAGAAAGTCTTCGAATTCGACTGAATGATCTTATTCAGTGTGTCGTTCAAAACACATCGTTACGCATCTTTTATTCTGGTTCCGATCTCTAATAATGAGACCGTGGGTGCGACGAACACCGGCATCGATGATGGCCCAAAGCTGCGTTCAGGGCGGCAGTTCTGGGGGCGATTCAGAACTTGCATGTTTTCCAATCCTCGATTCCGATTTACAATGCAACCTGCCCGGTAATACCCGGCACCTTAATTTACCAGCCGGGAGATTCATAACGCATTCGCCAAGGATCCGGATGGCAACAACAAAAACCGACCCCAAGCTATCCATTGTAGTTAATGGCGGCAAGAAGTCGCGCAACTACGAGGGCCTCACGCGCGAGCAGTTGATAGAAGCCTACCGCTTCATGTATACCTCCCGGCGGATCGACGACCGGGAAATCCTGCTCAAGCGGCAGCAGAAAATCTTCTTTCAAATGTCGGGAGCCGGGCACGAGGTCATCGGTGTGGTTGCCGGTATGACCCTGAAGCCGGGTTACGACTGGTTCTATCCTTACTATCGCGACCGCGGGTTGTGCCTTGCGTTGGGGGCTAAACCGCTGGAGATGTTTCTGCAGGCGGTGGGAGCGGCCGATGATCCCAGTTCCGGCGGACGCCAGATGCCCTCGCACTGGGGATACAAACGGCTGAATATCGTGACCCAATCGTCGCCGACGGGGTCCCAGATTCTGCAGGCGGTGGGATGCGCTGAGGCGGGACGCTATTTTTCGCAGCATCCACGGGCTGCGGAAATCCCACCGCTCGCAAAGGACGCGAAAAATGGGGCACTCGATTATCGCCAGTTCAAAGATGTGGCCTTCCACGGGGACGAAATTTCTTACGTTTCGCTCGGCGACGGCACCACTAGCGAAGGTGAGTTCTGGGAGGCGATGAACGCATCCGCTCTCGGCAAGCTGCCGGTGATTTTCTGCGTGCAAGACAACGGATATGCAATTTCTGTGCCGGTGGAAGTACAGACCGCAGGCGGGAGTATTTCCAGGCTGGTCTCGGGCTTTCCGAATTTCCATTTTGAAGAAGTCGATGGCACCGATCCGTTGGCAAGTTACGCGGCGTTTCAACGTGCCGCACAGTATTGCCGCCACGGCCATGGACCTGCGTTTGTGCATGCCCACGTGATCCGCCCGTACTCGCATTCGCTCTCCGATGACGAACGTTTGTACCGCCCCGACTCCGAGCGCGAGAGGGATGCGGCACGCGACCCGGTTTCGCGCACCCAAATGTTTTTGCTGCGCGAAGGGATTCTCGACGAGAAGGGCATCAACGACCTGGAGAGAAAAGTAGAGGAAGAACTGCAGGCCGCGGTGGATCGGGCGCTCGAGGCTCTGCCACCGGCTCCTGAGAGTGTGAAGCAGTTTGTGTACTCTCCCGACCTCGATCCTACGTCAGCGGCGTTCGATACTCAGGCGCTGGTCGCTCCCGATGGCGCCGATGGAAAAAAACCGGCTGCAAAAACCATGGCAGACCTGATCAACCTGACCCTTCGCGATGAAATGAAGCGCGATGAGCGCATCGTGATTTTCGGCGAAGACGTCGCGGACTGCAGCCGCGAAGAATATTTAAAGCGCAAGCTGGTCAAAGGGAAGGGTGGAGTTTTCAAACTCACTTTCGGCTTGCAGGTTGAATTTGGCAACGACCGTGTCTTCAATTCGCCCTTGGCCGAGGCTTCCATCGTGGGCCGCGCGACTGGCATGGCAACGCGCGGGTTGAAGCCGGTGGTGGAGATTCAATTCTTCGACTACATCTGGCCAGCCATGATGCAGATTCGAGACGAACTCTCGGTAATCCGCTGGCGCTCGAACAACGCGTTTTCCTGCCCGGTGGTTATTCGAGTTGCCATTGGCGGTTATTTAACCGGCGGCGCGATTTACCACTCGCAGTGCGGCGAGAGCGTGTTTACGCATATTCCCGGACTCCGCGTGGTGTTTCCCTCGAATGCGCTGGACGCTGCGGGACTGCTGCGCGCCGCGATCCGCTGCGACGACCCGGTGCTTTTTCTTGAACACAAGCGTTTGTACCGTGAGACTTACGGACGTGCACCCTATCCCGGCTCCGAATACATGATTCCGTTTGGCAAGGCCAGGATTGTTCAGCCGGGAACGGACCTGACCGTGATTACTTACGGTGCGGTGGTGCCCCGCGCGCTGCAGGCGGCGCAGAAGCTCGAACGCGAACACGGAGTGAAAGTGGAGTTAATCGATCTACGCTGTTTGAATCCGTTTGATTGGGAAACGATCGCGGCGTCGGTTGGCAAAACAAATCGCGCGCTCGTCGCCTACGAAGATACTTTGAGCTGGGGATACGGCGCGGAGATCGCGGCTCGCATCGCCGATCAACTGTTCGATCAACTGGATGCGCCGGTGCGGCGCGTGGCCGCCGCTGATACCTTTGTGGCCTACCAGCCGATTCTCGAAGACGCAATCCTGCCGCAGGCGAACGATTTATTCCGCGCCATGAAAGAATTGGCAGAATACTAAGACAGTTCAAGTCGACCCGCCCCTTACAAGCTAGAGTCTTCCACCTCTAGGCGTTATTTCCAATTGACTGTGGCTTCGCGAACGACCTAGAATCAGGCGCCACTTTTTTGGAGGGAATGATGACGCCCCTTCGTCTGAACGCCCACGTCCGTGGGTTTGTGGGAATCTCTGCCCTTAGATTCATCGTGGTGATGGCCATCATCACGATTGCCACGGCGCAAACCGCCGTCACCACTTATCACAACGACAACTACCGTACCGGCTGGAATTCAACCGAGACCGTGTTGACACCGGCGAATGTTGCGAGCACTTCTTTCGGCCTGCTGGTTACCGTTCCGGTCGACGATGAAGTGGATGGGGTCCCTCTTATGGTTCCAGGCGTAAATATTACTGCAGGGAACAACCAGGGAGTTCACGACGTCGTGTACATCGTGACGGCAAATGACACCGTCTACTCTATCGACGCCAGTGCAGGAACTGTGCTCGTGAGCAACCATCTCGGTACGCCGGTGAGTTGGCCGCTAGGTTGCAATAACAACGGGCCTAACGTTGGCATCAACTCGACCCCGGTGATCGATGTCAGCACCAACACGCTTTATTTGATTGCCTACACTCAGGACAGCACGGGTCCGGCCTATCGCCTTCACGCGCTGGACCTGGGCAACCTCACCGACAAAATGACTCCGATGATTGTGGCCGCATCCCATACTCTTACTGACGGAACCACCTTCACCTTTAATGCCACCTACCAGCGGCAGCGTCCCGGTTTGTTGATGGCCAACGGCAACATCTACGCGGGATTTGGCAGCTTCTGCGATTTTTCAGTGAACCTCTCGCGGGGTTGGCTGCTGGGTTGGAATGCGTCCACGCTGGCGCCGCTTTCTGCTAACCGGGTTAACAACATCCAAGCCACTTCGCCGAACGGTTTCTTTTTGTCTTCAATCTGGATGTCAGGATATGGTCCGGCGGCGGACGACTACGGCAATGTTTTATTTGTGACGGGAAATTCCGATTACTCTGGAACCACCTACGATGGTGTAAGCAATATTCAAGAAAGCGTGGTCAAGGTATCGTCGGATCTTACGACGGTAGTTGATTTGTTCACCCCATCGAACCAGGCCACGCTCGATCAGGGAGACGCGGATTTTGGTTCGGGCGGAGTGCTGGTTTTGCCTGACCAACCCGGATCGATGCCGCACTTCGCCGTTGCCGCCGGCAAGTACGGAACTATGTACTTCATGAACGAAGACAAGCTGGGAGGATATTCGACCACGAAGAACAATGTCCTCGGCAGCTACGGAGTCGGGCCTTGCTGGTGCGGAGAATCCTACTTTGTCGACCCGAATGACGGCTTGGCGCGGGTGGTAAGCAGTGGAAGCAACCACGTCGAAGTGTGGAAGTTGCAAACGTCGCCCAAGCCGTCGCTTACCCGAGTTGCGCAGTCGAATGCGATTGTTGCGGGACAGAACGGAGGATTCTTCACCAGCGTGTCGTCGAATGGTAATTCGAATCCAATTATCTGGGCGCTGTCCCGTCCAGTTTCTTCCAAGTTGACCAATACTGTGCTGCACGCGTTCAACCCCGAAGCTGTAGGCGGCATGACTCAGATTTTCCGCTACGTGACCGGTCCCTGGCCATACTACATCGGTGACTTGAATCAGGTTCCTGTGGTGGCAAACGGAAAGGTCTATGTGGCGACCTATAAAGAGTTGCAGATTTTCGGATTGAAGCCGGCGAAACAAGGATCGAAGTAGGGCTGGAGTTCCGACCGCCGGCAAGTTTTTCTGCGCGTCGTATTCCTCGGGACTCTTCGCCTTGGTTTCCCCGGTTACGAAGGCTTTCTCCGCAACCCTGTTCTCGTTGATCGTTCTCCTCAGCGATGCTAGGCTGCCAGCAGGTGACCTCGGTTTATAACCATTCTGCGGAACTCACTCCAGCGGGCAGGGACGGCGCGGTAACGTGGCCGCAATCCTGGCGCGGAGAAGTGTGGATAAAGTTCCTGCTCGCCCTTGTCGGATTGGGGCTGGCTTTCGGCGCAGCGCTACTTTCCACGGCATCGGGCGAGGCGGGCAATCTTTGGGTGTCGGTGATTCTGGCGTCTCTAGCCCTCTTGATAGCGGCGTTCGTGGGATTGGTGACGGTGCCTTATCTGGCGCGGCGCGTGGCTATCGAGCGTCTGCGGCGGACATTTCATTACGAAGTCACGAAGGCGGGAGTCGTATATGTGCTGGTCACGCTGGTGATCGGCATTGCGGCGCTGAATACGGGAAATAATCTGTTGTACATCGTGGTAGCGGCGATGCTGGCTGCGATCCTGGTGTCAGGAGTGGTTTCCGCATATGTGCTGCGCAGATTGAACCTGGAGGTTCGCCTCCCCGAGCAGGTGTTTGCCGGCCGCCCCGTTATGGGGCAAATTGTGCTGCATAATCCGCGGCGATTCCTTCCATCGTTCTCGGTTCGTGTGGTTCCGGCGCGCAAGGAAAAAGGAAAGAAGATTCGCAGGCAATGGCGCTGGGAACGAACTACTTTCGCATTCCCGCTGAACCGTGCTCCGCAGAATCAGTGGTTGCGAGTGCGTGACTGGCGAGTGCGGCGTGTGAATGCCGAACCTCTTCCGCCCGGAATATTCGAGGGCATGGTCTATTTTCCGTATCTGCCGCCAAATGCCGAGTTGCGGGCGGATCTGCAATTGCGCTTTGAGCGACGCGGGCGATATTGCGAATCAGGTTTTGGCGTAGCGACGCGATTCCCCTTTGCCTTCCTTACAAAAACGCGGGAGGTTGCGCTGCAGCGCGAGATTCTGGTGTATCCGCCAGTTGAACCTCCTGACGAGATGTTTGAAGTCCTGCCGCTGGTAACCGGGGAGTGGGAGAGTTTTGTGCGCGGGCGCGGTTCCGACTTGTATCGACTCCGCGAGTACATGCCCGAGGATTCGGCACGCCATGTTGATTGGAAGGCTACGGCCAAGTCAGGTTCATTGAAGGTGCGTGAGTTCAGCCGGGAAGATGAGCGCAAGTTATGCATCGTCTTCGACAATCCGGCGGCTGGAATGATTTCTGATCAGGCGTACGAACGGGCGGTGAACTTGGCAGCGTCGCTTGCGTGGCACTTCTCTTCGCAAGACGCCGAAGTTTCGTTCGCAGTTCCTGGGGCTCACCGAACAACCGATCTGTATGAATTCTTGACAACGCTGGCGCTGATCGAGCCGCTGAAAGATCATCAAGCCCTACAAGCGCCGCAGGCCACGATGCTGCGCGAAATAGACCGCAGGACCGCGGGAGAATACAACATCATTCTCACCGCACAATCGCGCGGAAGTTTACCGACAGCATTGTGGATATGCTCCTATGTTGTGTTTGTCGGAGACTAGAGCAGCCGGGCTGAAACACCAAAAAAATCCACCGCCCGAAGGCGGTGGAGGTCGATACGAGGTTGCGATAATCCAGGTTGCGGCTTACTTTACGGATTTGAACGCGTCGGCGAAGGCTTGTGCGTTCGGAGTTCCCACTCCGGTTACGTTGTCCCAACCCACAGCCGTCTGTAGAGCCTGCGGCGTGTTGCACGGTGTTCCGTCAAAATCGGTGGCGGGTAGCAACGCGCAGTCGGTGCCGAACGAAATCACATACACCAAGTCTGAGAAATAATTAACGTTCCACAAGCCGGTATAGAACGCGGCAGGTGTCGCGCCTCCCATGACTTCGGACGCTGTGTAGGTGTCTGTGACAGTGCTCGATTGTTTGATTGTGGCAGTCACGTTGTGAGTTGATCCGAGGGGAACGATATCGAATATCGTTTCCGACGGGAGAGTATATACGTAAGCAGCGGCCTGGCCTAGAGGCGTACCTGCTTCCTCATTGGCAAGGGCCCAAAGACCCGAGAACATCGGCGCGGCCAGGCTGGTGCCACCGAAGGCATACCACGCTGGCGTTTCGCCCTGCTCACTGAGGAAAATAACGGCCCCGGTAAACGGGTCGGCGAGCCAGGAGATATCAGGCAACAGGCGCGCGGACCCAGGCAATCCAGACTGGAACGACGGTTTCGAGAAGAAGCCACTCGCACCCCCTCCCGAGCCAAAATGGAACCCAAAGGCAAGCGGAGGATCGAAAAGTGTTCCTTCGTCATTCAGCAGGGTTTCGTCGGTGCCCCAACCTGCCTGCCAAGCGATGGCGTTAGTGGACGTGAGCGCCAGGCTGACGCCGCCGATTGCCGTCGCGTGCGGAGAATCTGCGGGAGCGCTGACTGTGGCCGGGATTCCGAATGCCGTGAAGTCGCCGTCATCGCCGGAAGAAAAGTTAGTGGAGATGCCGGAGATTGCCGCGATTTCTGAAATCAGATCCTCGGTAGCCAGCACCGTAGGTGGCGTAAGCGATTCAGGCGAACCGTAGCTGCCGGAGAGGACGTTTCCCAGATCATAATTCACGGCGAAAAAAACGCCTTGATCGACGTCCTGGAAGCTGGCCGAAGGCGGGACCACCAAATCAATGTTGGCCGCCGGAGCAATGGCGTGTGCCCACTCTACGTCAATATTGATTTCTGGATCTGGTGCAGCGCAAGTCGACGGAGTTGGAGTCTCGATGATGCTGAAGTTCGACGAAGTCAGCAGAGGCAGGCCGAACCGTGCCGAAAACGTGTTCGCATCCTGCTGAATGGTCACTGAACCGCACCAGTCGATGATAACGATGGTCTGCCCCCTGCCACTGTATCCCTCAGCGTACAGGCCGGTCAGATTGTAGGCGGTGTAAATTTCGGGGGGAGTGTAGGCGCAGCCCGGGCTGAATATATCGGTGTAGTAGGCATTGCCCTTGTAGGTGGCTTCCGGGAAAGTTCCGTTGGTGCTGAAATTTTCCGTCTTCACGCCGGTGAAGCAAGCGGAAGAGAAGAAGGTGTTCGAGCTGGAATCGACTTTCGCAGCAGGAGCGGCCTTGCCGTTAGGAAGCACCGTCGGACGCTGCGCCAGGGGATGGGTATACTTGCCCGAGTCCAGCCCGGCGATGGACTGAACAAGCGCTGCTGCATCGCCATCTACATAAGGATCGCGGTCGTTGGCTCGCAGGGTTTCCCCGAACACCAGATACTTGTTCATCTGTACCTGGAACGCGGCTTGTACATCGCTGACGGTTCCTCGCGCTCTCACGAAAAAGTTGTTGGGTCCGATATTGACTACCTTCAGGTTGTGCGATTCGAAAAACTCTCTGACAGTTTTTGCTTCTTCTGCCGTCGGGGCGAACCGGGCAGCGATGTCGCTGCTCTTCAACCAGTGACGGTACTCGGGCGAAGTCTTGTCGTAGAGTTCGTGCACCAACTGATCGAGTCCGCTCCGGTTGTGAGGCTGCAGCCAGATGCTAACTTCGATGATCTTCGAGGGATCCTCTGCGCCAAGATTGCGCGCCGAAGTTACATAGCTGGGAGTGTTGTGCTGAATCAACTGTCCGGCGAATGCCGGTAGGGTTACGCCTGCGACGAGTGTGGTGACAACCAGAAACAGCCCTATCGCCCGCAAGCGGCCGAAGATAGCTCCTGGATGCTCTTCTCTTTTCTTTTTCATTGTTCCTCCTGGGAACGAGTTAGCAAAGCCTTAGTCAGAACAGTTGAGACCATCGGAAATGGCCACGCTGTTCTGGCAGTGAGCACAGTTCAATTAACGTTCAATAGACATGGGACCGATGAACATTCGGTCGCGTTTGCAAAATGGTAGAGTCGCGGAAGGCTTGAAAGATTTGTAAACAGGGTCGTTAGCCATCCGCGAAATCGCGCTATAGTAGCCCGTTCTGGGGGGAATAGCAATGGATGAAGTTTTTTTTCAAATCTAGCAGAATATATGCAGTAATTTGCACTCCCGCAAAGATTCAAGCTGCAATAACCTGATCCGACATCTTGTTCGTGTTTCGTAACACGATCGAAGAACCGGTTGCTTTCTGGTTGGGCTGGTGCTAACTTCGGCAACATCTACCGGGCCAGCACTGATTCCGCAGGATCGCAGAGGGCCGAACCCTTCCCTGACTGGAGTTCCGCACGCGAACTCCCGCAATGATGCTGCTCTGCATTTCCTTCCATCGGCATCGCCCGATAGAAAAGGAGAACCATGTCTACTCCGAAGAAGCAGTTTGCCCTTGCCGGTAGTGAGCGCGCTCCGCTGGAAGGAGCGCGAGAGATAGGTCCAGCCAATCCTAACGAAATGGTCGACGTGACCATACGCTTGCGATCCCGCGCGGGGAAGAAGCCGATCGTTAACCCCGATGAATTCACAGAGCCAGTTGAGAAACGTACGATTTTAAGTCGCAAAGATTTCGAGCAGCGCCACGGAGCCGATGCTGACAGTATTGCGCGAGTGGAGGCGTTCGCGCGCGAACACAAGCTTATCGTGAAGGAAAAAAGTGCGGCGCGCCGGACGATCATCCTCTCCGGCACTGTAGCTGCCATGAATGGGGCGTTTGGCGTGCAGTTGAAAACCTACGAGCATCCGAGTGGAAAATATCGCGGGCGCACAGGGGCGGTGCAGTTGCCGGCGGAATTGCAGGATGTGGTGGAGGGAGTATTTGGTTTGGACAATCGTCCGCAAGCCAAGCCGCATTTTCGTAGGCGGCAGGGACGAGGGGGCGTCCGTGCCGCTGCCGTGAACTTGTCTTACACGCCGCTGCAAGTTGCCGCGTTTTATGACTACCCCACCGATGTTGACGGATCGGGAGAGTGCATTGCGCTGATCGAGTTGGGCGGAGGATACAACTCCACCGACCTGAGCAATTACTGGAGTCAACTCAACCTCGCGAAGACCCCGAACGTGTCGGCAGTGTCAGTCGGGAACGGGAGCAACCAGCCGACCGGTGATCCGAGTGGACCCGATGGCGAAGTGATGTTGGATATTGAAGTGGCGGGAGCGATCGCGCCCGCTGCCAACATTGTCGTCTATTTCGCGGAAAACACGGACGCCGGCTTTCTGAACGCGATTACGACGGCTGCGCATGACAGTAAGAACAATCCGTCCGTCCTCTCGATCAGCTGGGGTGGTCCTGAATCTTCGTGGACGCAACAGGCGATGACGTCGATGGACGAGGCGTTTCAATCCGCGGCGGCGATGGGAGTAACGGTTTGTGTCGCCGCGGGAGACGACGGCTCGACTGATGGCGTAACTGACGGGGCGAATCACGTCGATTTCCCGGCCTCCAGTCCGAATGTGCTGGCCTGCGGTGGGACTAAGCTCGTGGCCTCGGGCAACACCGTCACCAGCGAAACGGTTTGGAACGAACTGGCAAGCAGTGAAGGCGCAACCGGAGGCGGAATCAGCGACGTGTTTCCGCTTCCCAGTTGGCAGAATGGGGCCGGCGTGCCTCCCTCTGCCAATCCAAGCCAGAATGTCGGCCGAGGCGTTCCCGATGTGGCCGGCGATGCTGATCCAAGCACCGGCTACGTTACCCTCGTCGATGGACAGCCAGACGTAATTGGCGGGACAAGCGCGGTCGCTCCGCTGTGGGCGGGATTGGTTGCGCGGATTAACCAGAGCGTGGGAAAGCCGATCGGCTTCATGAATCCCCTGCTCTATCAGGCGGGCGACGCCTCAGGCGATTTCGATGACATCACCTCTGGTAGTAACGGAGCCTATTCCGCTGGTCCGGGATGGGATGCATGTACCGGGCTGGGATCGCCCGTCGGAACGAAGATCTCCGGCATTTTTTCCTCAGGGGCGCAGGCAGCGAAGACGGGCACTTAAGAATCGCAGAAAGCGAAAGTTCCCGCTGGCTGGCACTTAGTTTGCGGGAGCCTTTCTATTTGAAGTTACGATGGCGTTTAGCGTGCAGAATTCGGGGACTGCACCTCAGATGTTTTCATTCCCTGAGCGTCGAAGGTGTACAGTCTGAACTCGCCATCGACACCTTGGGCTGGAATTTCTTTTCCGTTCAAGAGGAAGCTGATCCCTGCGGCGTTGCCCGTTCTCACTGAAATCTCTCGAGTCGCGCGAACAGAGGTATGTGCGGGAGCGATCAAAGTTTCTTCTGCCACGGGTTTGCCATCGGCCAGAATCGACACCCATGACGTTTTCTCGGCACGGATGAGCAGAGTGAAGGTACTCGCCGATTTCGCCGCGGGGTTATGAACAGAAGCTTTCGCGGCTGGTGGATTGGGGTCCGAGCTCAGCGCGGATGCTGCCGACACATCAGCAGATTTTGCCGGCGCGACCGAGGCAGCCTCCGGCGTAGTCGTCGAAGTGGGAGTTGAGACCGGTGGAGCTGTGAACTCTGCGTGATCGGGCGTTGCCTGGCTGAGCTTCGTTTGGTCGGACTTAGCTTGTCCAATCTTGGTTTGATCGACCTTGGTTTGATCGATCTTGGTTTGGTCGACCTTAGGGGGACTGTTCGCGCTGTGAGGCTGCGATCCGACTGAGGGTTGCACCGTAGCCACGGTAGGTGGGGCCTGATTCGATGCGGCTGCGGGCAGCGAAGCGTCCGTGAGCTGACTCTGGCGCCGGAGATTCCAGAAGGCCAGCACGGCGGACACAACCAGCAGAGCCGCGGCCAGCTTGCCCCACGGAATTCCAGGCTTGCCGGGGGCTTCGGGCTGAATTTCCGGGAGAGGGCCGGTTCTGATCGGCAACGACGAATGATCACGCCGCGGAACCTCCTCCTTCTTGTTGTTAGCCCGGATCACGACGTTACTTCGAACCTCGTCGCGATTCCGTTGGCGCGGATCCGCTTCGACGGCTTTGATGTCGTCGCGCCGAAAATCTTTATTGCCGCCTCCGTCATTCTTTGGAACATCATTGGGGCGACTCAGTCGAGAGGCCACTGGCGCGGCGACGTCGACGGATTTACGGAAATCGGGAAGAATGTTTTGTGCCTGAACCTGACTCTCACGCAACGCCGCCAGATAGTCGCTTACAGCTTCTTCCGCATCCAGCCCAACCTGGCGGGCATAGGCGCGGACGAAGCCTTTGTTGAAGACGCCGCCGGGAAGCTGATCGAAGTGTTCTTCTTCAAGAGCGCGCAGCATGCGAGTGCTGATTTTTGTGGCATTCGAAATCTTATCGAGCTCGATGCCGCGCTGCTCGCGCTGTTTACGAAGTTTCTCTCCGAATACTCCCAAGACCGGCTCCGGCTGACGACATTAATTTACGTCCGCATCGAGACGCAATAATCATAGGCGAAGGCGGACGCATACGCCAGAAGAGGTTGCGGGGGAGCGCAGTCCGAGGGTCAAGCACCTCGGAATCGGACGGAAGCGTTTCAGAACGAGCGCGGAGTTCCGCGGTGGGTTTTTTCTCCTCAAGCGTGACGGTAAACTCCGCCTTGCACGTCTTGCCTGGGTCATCGAATGCAGAGCCTTCGCGCTTGTCTTTCGCCGCCCGAAAGAATAAACCATGCTTGCTCCTGGCGGGTAATCCAGTAAAGCGGGCCTTGCCGCCGGCGTTGGTTCCGAGTTGGAGATCCAGCTTGTAGGCGCTCAGAAATCCGTAGGCGATGTGCACCTGGATGGTGGCAGCATAGATGGGCGCGCCCGCGTTGTCGATAACCGTGAAATCGGCGGAGCAGGGGCCGATTCCACCATCGATGACGGGAACGTTCTTGGGATCGGGCGGCGGGGCGTCTTGGGCTTGTAGCGTCGGCAAAGAGAGGATGGCCAACAAGAGGCTGGCGGATAACGCAATTGAGTCAAAGGTCGTCATTCGTATACCAGCCAAGGATACGACGCCGGCGGTCAAGGCTTCAATCGACAGTTACTGGATCGGGCTTAGAAATGGACGTCGCGCCGCTCAGGCCGATTCGAAGCTGCCAGAGTGCAATGAGGCCGAGCACCACTAAGTTGGGGAGCAACAGTGCCGCCATACACAGTGCCGCCATACGAGGAGCGCCGTAGATGAAGTTATTGAAGGGATGAACTGACGGCCCACGCGTTTGCCCAGTCGGGGCCCGGCTGTGCCTAAGACTAGCCCTCCATTGGCTTTAGGGGTTCCCGGTTACCAACGTTCGTTGCTCAGGCGGCAGTGCAACCATATAATTTTTGCAACTGTCACTCCGTCCGGCAAAGATCAAAAAGCACGATCAAAGATCAACGAACGAGATCAGAGAATCAGGCATGTCCGAGGCCACCGGCACTCAACTAACCCGCCAGAGCCAGGAACTCATTATCTTCCACGATGTAGCGAAAGCGCTTACGTCGTCGCTGGACCTCGATTCCATTCTGCAGACCATCATGGAGAAGATGGCGGAATACTTCCGCCCGGACACGTGGTCGTTGCTGATGGTGGATGAGCAGCATGAGGAACTCTATTTCGCCATCGCAGTGGGCGAGGCCGCCGAAGCGCTGAAGAATGTTCGGCTGAAAGTGGGCGAGGGCATTGCCGGCTGGGTGGCAAAACACGGCGAGCAGGTGATATCGCCGGATGTGGAACATGATCCGCGCTTTGCCAAGCGGGTGGACGAAAGCACGCAGTGGGAGACGCGCTCGGTGATCTGCGTGCCGCTCCGATCAAGGCTGCGAGTGCTGGGCGTGATCCAACTGGTGAACGTCGACCTGTCGCAGTTCAACGAGCCGGAACTTTTCTTCCTGCAGGCGCTTTGCGACTATGCCGCCATCGCCATCGAAAACGCGCGCTGGGTAGAAAAGATCCAGGAACTGACGATCACCGACGACTGCACTGGGCTTTACAACGCCCGGCATTTGTACAAGACGCTGGAAACCGAAGTCTATCGTTCAGCGCGATTCGGCTACGAATTCAGTGTGCTTTTTATCGACCTCGACCACTTCAAATCAGTAAACGATACGCACGGGCACCTGGTGGGAAGCAAGCTGTTGGCGGAAATTGGTTATCTGGTGAAAGCCCAACTCCGTCTGATCGATTTTGCCTTCCGCTATGGCGGCGATGAATTTGTTGTCTTATTGCCCCAGACGGGGAAGGATCAGGCGCTGGTGGTGGCTAAGCGGTTGCGCGATGGGATGCGCGCCAGCAATTTCTGCCACGACGAAGGTCTGAACCTGAATGTGCGGGCGTCGATTGGACTGGCTACCTACCCGCATGATGCGCGCGACGCGCACGACATCATCCGCCAAGCCGACGAGATGATGTATTTAGTAAAGAACACGACCCGCGACAATATTGGAATTGCGCAACGGGGAGTGATGAAGTAAGAATTGGGCGATTTGTAATTTAAAAGCGCGCAGGGGCCTAAGAGACTAGGTTTCCCTTACCACATTACGCGATTACAAAATTACAAATTTTCCTTGGGCTTCTGCGTCTCGACCTGCTTCGTCTCAGGCGTTCGCGGATTCTTATTCTCGGGCGCGTTCGGATTTATTCCAAAATCCCACACATAAAGGTTCATGCCTTCACTGCCCTTCATCTCAACCACCGCATATTCGCCGGGCGCCAGGTCTTCAACGGGAGTCAGCTTAAGCCATCCGCCGCTGACCCGGTCGATTGTGGTCTTTACGAAATTCTCGTCCGGGCTGATCGTGCCGTTGGCGGCGCGCTTTAGCCCGCCCACGATGCGTTTGCCGCCCTTCACTTTGACCTGCACAATGCGAAAACGGTTGAAAGGGACGACGGGTTGCACGGGCTGCTGTGGTTGTTGAGCGCCCTGGGGCTCGTCGCGAGGAGCGTCAAGGCTAGGTTTGGATGGTTGTGCCGAAGTTGTTTCGCCGGGCGGCGGTTCCGGGGCTGACACTTCGTCTTCGACGTTGATGTAGATGGAAGGGACGGAGACGTGCGAGTGCAATGCGGCGTGTTCGCCATCGAGTTCCACAGTTTGCTTTGCGCCAGCAAGGGGGCGGAGGGCTCCGCGGAGAATGTTGGCCCGGCCGTTTTGCTTAACGTCGCCCTCGGCTTGCTGCATCTCGACCAGTTGCGGCTGCCCATGAAAATTGTCGAGCAAGAAAATGCCGGAGTCCTCCGGCAAGCGCAGTCCGGGGGCGACTTGCGGAAGGTGAGACAGTGCAGCTTCGCGCTCGGCGTCGGTTTCCTTGTCGATGGCGGCGGCCTCAGGGATGGATGAGGTAGTGCGATCCTTCTCGTATTTCTCGGTGGCCGACCAATCGATAAGCGCAGAGGGAATCTCCTCCCACTCGTTGCGCTCCGCGCTCATGTAGCGCACCCGATCGCCCTTCACCTCATATTTGGTAACTAGTTGATAAGAGCCGTCCTTGAGGATCAGACGTTTGGAAAGCTCCTGGGCCAGCGCGCCTGGAGATAGAGCGATGCTAAGCGCGGAGAGTGCAATCGACAACAGCATACATCGCGAGAATACGGTTAACCGAATCATGCGTCGAATTCCATTATCGTTCCCGAAGGGTTGTCCCCGCCACTCGCACCTTCCAGTGATGAAACGTTTCGAGCCTTCGCCTCACTATTCCAGCGAAGGAGCTTCCACGTGGCATCTTCCACACGGACATTCCGGTTTAATTGCCCTTGTGATTGGAGGTCCGCCATGACCCACAAAGTTGTACGTGGGCTATTCTTTGCGAGCTTATGTGGGCTGCTCGTACTGCTTGGCTGGCGGTCGCGCGTTTGGATCGCTTCCTTATCAAAGCGAACCACTACCCGTTCGGGCCCTCGCTTGTAGTATTCTGCGCTTGTCGATATTCTGTTGCACGCAGCGCGCCGCCCACTCTATAAACGATGAAATCCAAACTGAATTTCTATTCTGTTGTGCTAACCATTCTGCCGACGTTTGTGAGCATGCTCGCTCAGAGCAACCCGGCGACAACGCCAGAAAATAGTGGGGGGGCTCAATATTCGACGCAGGGAAGCGTTGCATCTGCGGCTGCGCCGCCACAAGCCGTGGTTTCTTACGCGTCGGTGACACAAATAAACGGGTTGCTGGGGCAACTGGAGGACACGTCGAAGACGACCCAGGCCGACCTGGGCAATTTACGCATAGAACGCTGGAAGACGGATAGCTCTTCCAAGAAACAGGCGCTGGCAGATGTCGACTCCGTCCGGCGTAATCTCCAGAATGCATTGCCGGAGATGATCGGGCAGTTGCGCAATTCTCCGGAAGATCTGACTGCTACCTTCAAGCTCTACAGGAATTTGGATGCCCTCTACTCCGTTCTGGGAGGCGTGGTGGAATCGGCGGGAGCCTTCGGACCAAAAGACGACTTCCAAAGCGTCTCGAATGATCTGAGCAGCTTCGAAAGCGCGCGGAAGCAATTGGCGGAACGCTTGGAAAACTTGGCTGGATCGAAGGAGCAGGAAATTTTGCGTTTGCGTACAGATTTGAAAACGGCGCAGGCGGCGATCCCCGTCACTCCGCCGAAGAAAATCGTAGTAGACGACAGCGAGCCACAGCCCAAAAAGCCTCCAGTTAAGAAAAAGCCTGCGCCGAAGAAGCCGGCAAGCACGACAGCGCCGGGAACGACACCGCCAGCGACGCAAACTCCGCCGGCTCAGCCTAAGCCTCAGTAGGGACATCGGACCTCAGACATCGGATCTCGGACATCAGACCCCGGACATCAGACTCCCGGTCCTCAGCTTCAAAGCGCTTCGACGCTGCCCGCCACCCTGAGGTCCAATAGGTCCGGCCGTGGTTCGAAGTCCGGGATCCGATGTCTGGCTTCAGAATCTGTTACCCTTCCTTCCGCATCCATGCAAGCTGATAAACCGGCATGAGCCCTCACGTCAACATTCCTGCGATTGTTCTTGGTTGCGTTATTGTCGTCGCGGTGCTGCTGGACGCGTTTGAGACCGTGGTGCTGCCGCGGCGCGTCACGCGGCAGTTCAAGCTGACGGCGTGGTTTTACCGCCGCACCTGGATTCCCTGGAGGAATATTGCCGGCCGCATCCGGACATTTTCGCGGCAACAGAATTTTCTGGGATACTTCGGGCCGCTGTCACTGATTCTTCTGCTGGGATTCTGGGCTGCGAGCCTGATTCTCAGCTTTGCCCTGCTGCAATACGGTATCGGTGGTCACGAGCAACTGGGCAACGAGCCGATCACATTTGGCAGGATCCTTTACCACAGCGGCGAGACCTTCTTCACGCTGGGGTATGGTGACATTGTGCCGACTTCGAGCTGGGCGCGGCTCCTTTCGGTGCTTGAAGCAGGCATGGGATTTGCCTTTCTCGGCGTGGTCATCGGGTACCTGCCGGTGGTCTACGCTTCTTTTTCGCGGCGCGAGATACAGATCTCCATGCTTGATGCCCGCGCCGGATCGCCGCCAACCGCCGCCGAGTTGCTGGTTAGGCTGGCGGGGAGTTCAGAAAATCGAGCGATCGATCAGATCGTTCTCGACGCAGTTTTGCGTGACTGGGAGCGCTGGTCGGGGGAATTGTTGGAGAGCCACATTTCCTATCCGGCATTGAGTTTCTTTCGTTCGCAGCACAGCAACCAATCGTGGATGGGAGCGCTGCTGACCATGCTGGATGTGACTTCACTGATAATAACCGGCGTCGAAGGCATTCATCCCGGGCAGGCTAAGCTGACCTTCGCCATGGCGCGGCACGCGGCCGTTGATTTGGCCCAGGTGGTGAATGCGCGCTACGATCCATCGACACCGGAGCGGCTCACGGACGAAGATTTTACTAGGCTGCGAGAGACGCTCGCCGCGGCGGGATTGAGATTGCGAGATACCGATCAAGCCCGGCAGAAGCTAACCAAGCTGCGTTCGATGTATGAACCTTATGTACATTCGACGGCACGAAATCTGATGGTGACCCTGCCTCCGTGGCAGCATCCGGTGAGGGGCCGGGACAACTGGGAGGCCGGGCCGTGGGACCGGTTGATCCAGGCGAAGGGGCTCGCCGTGCTCGGTCAGAAACCCTTGCAACCGTGGAGCCGCGATGATCATTTCTAGCGCTCCAACTGGGAAGACCGGTTCGGCCTGGGGAGGGTTGTCATGGCACTATGCGGGATTCCGCGGATTGATGATTTGAACGCTGGAGCCCCGTCGGCGAGACCCATCGGGCCGGGCGACACGGACACCGAATCCGTTGGACTAGTTCAGCAGATGCTTACAGGGCAGGGGCAGAAGGGATTGCCTAATCTGCTAAGTCCCGATTATGGAACGTTTGGCCCGCTTACTATCGCCGCTGTGCAAAACTTTCGCGCCCAGCAGGGTCTTGCGCCGGGGAACCAAGTCGATTCGCTGACATTCCAGACGCTGGTGAAAGTGCCTTCGTCCTCGCCAGTAGCGTCGCTTGGGTACATGACGCTGGTACTCGACTTTCCCTATAGCGGGCTGGCTAAGATTCTCAGCATGGTGGCACAGATGGAGGGGGCCGGAAAATTTAGCGCGATGAACTTGAACACGGATAAAGCCGGATTATCCTTTGGCCTGATCCAGTGGGCTCAAAAGCCGGGTCGGCTCACGGAAATCCTGAAGGCATTTCGGGCGGCGAGCGTTGCGGACTTTGCCAATATCTTGGGCGGGGACGACGCTGCCGTGTCCGACGGTCTGGTTGCTCACACCGCGCAGCCGAATGGTGGAACTGACCCCTCTACGGGAAACACTACCGATGCGGCGTACGACCTGGTCAGTGAACCCTGGGTCAGCCGCTTTCGGCAGGCCGCTCTGTTCAAGCCCTTCCAGCAGGCACAGGCGCAGACGGCGCTAGCGGACTTTGGCAACTCGCTGAAGCTGATCGAACAGTGTGCGCCGCAGCTGAATACTGAGCGAGCCGTGGGTTTCACGCTGGATCTGGCGAATCAATTCGGCGACCGCGCAACACGCAGTATTTTTCTGGCGGTGTGGCGGGATGGCATGGCGATTCGAGACGCTCTGCAGGCGATGGCGGATGAATCGGTTGCTCGCATTCAGGATCCGTCGAAGTCGGCAACCCATGCCCGGCGCCAGCATTTCTTGGCAACGAACCTTCTATCTGACCAGCTCTTCGCTAATTCGGACGGCCCGAGTGTAGCGGCAGACTAGACGCATTCTGCATCTGGTAAGATCGCGCTTCATGAAGCATGTTGGCGAGAACGTAGTGCGGATTGAAGCGGAAGCGCTTCGCGCGTTGGCGGACCGCATTGCCGGGCCAATGGCTGCAGCCTTCGAGCAAGCTGTGGACTTGATGTTTAACTGTGCCGGGCGCGTAGTGGTCACGGGGATGGGAAAGAGCGGGCTGATTGCTCGCAAGATTGCGGCGACCCTGAGTTCGACGGGGACACCAGCGTTGTACCTGCATCCAGTCGAGGCGTTGCACGGGGATTTAGGAATGGTGGTCCGCGGGGATGTGGTGCTTGCACTTTCAGCCAGTGGCGAGACAGAGGAAATTTTGGCGCTGCTGGCGACCATCAAGCGGCTGCGCGTGCCGCTGATCGCTATGACAGGGGATGAGATTTTCTCCAATGATCCGGGCAATGATTCTGGGAAGGGCACGACCTTAGTCGTGCCACAGAAAGCGCATGATCAATCTCGGCTTCAGCCGTTGGGAGATAGCGACGGCATTTCCGCGGCGCGCACGTCGACCCTTGCAGCCTGTGCCGATATAGCCTTGGACTGCTCGGTGGACAAGGAAGCTTGCTCTCTTGGGCTGGCGCCTACCGCTTCGACCACGACGATGCTGGCCCTGGGCGACGCCCTCGCGGTCACGCTTAGCGAAAAGCGTGGCTTCAAAGAAGAAGATTTTGCCAATTTGCATCCCGGAGGGAAGCTTGGAAAACGGCTGGCGCGTGTCGAATCGCTGATGCACTCAGGGGAAGCGCTGCCGTGTGTGGCTCCGAATACGAGGATGCCCGATGTGATTTACGAAATGTCGCGCAAGAAGTTGGGCGTGACGGCGGTGGTGGAAGGTCGGAAGCTGATGGGCGTCATCAGCGATGGAGACCTGCGGCGATTACTGGAGCGGCGCGGGAAAGACGTGCTCGATCTGACGGCCGGTGATGCGATGACGGAGAGTCCCCATACAATTGCGGCAGCAGAATTCGCCGCGACTGCGCTCGCTTTGATGGAAGAGAAGAGGATAACTTCGCTGATGGTGGTGGATGGAAACGGAAGGCTCGAAGGCATTGTTCATCTACATGATTTGTGGGGAACCGAACTGGTGTAGAAATGGAAGGGGTAGCCATGTATCACTACGATCCGAATACGGCGCTGGAAGAATTGACGGAAGACGCAACGCTGCCGAACCCTGTGCACGTGCGCGACATGATGCTGCGCAAAAAGCTCTCGGCAGACAAGTCGCTGGAACTGAACCGGCTTTTCGTCGAGTATCAAAAGTTTTTTGGCGAGGCGCAGAAGTTGGGGAAAGAGATTCTGCGGCGGCTGGCAGGATAATACCTGGTAGACCTCCCGAGATGAACACGCTACCTGTCCGCGAGGAAATCGATCAGGTCCGCTCGCGTAAAGCCCGCTTCCCTCAGCAATGACATCAGAGTGCCTTTCGGCAGGTCGCGATTGTGCTGCGGAACCACAGCGCGGCGGGGATTCTGGATGGTAGAAGACGAAATGGCTTCCTGAAGTGTGATCCAGGACAAAACCGTTCCGCTCCAAAAAGCGAGTGACTTGGCGCGGTTTTACTGTCGGTAATTTTGCCATGCGCGAGGGCGCATATTTAGGACGCACGCCACTTCGGTGTCAAGTTTAGCGCGAATACACTAAGTCCAGAGAGGCTACTAGCGTGTTGTCGTCGGTTGGAATGGGATCGTGGTGTTTGCGGAGGCTGGCGATATAACCCGAGATGGCGTCCTTGGCCATTTCTCTAGCCTCGTCCACGGTCCGCCCGTAAGTGACGCAGCCAGGCAGTGCGGGGACGAGTGCGGTGTAACCGCCCTCCGGTTCTGGCCGAAGCATGATGTTGAAGCGGTAACGTATCTTAGCCATAAGACTACAAACTATTCTAGCAGGCGCCGAGAACCGGTCCAAGAAGCTCACTGCTACAATAGTCAATTCTACTAAGAGATACCGGACAGCCCTGCACTCGCTACCGGCGACTCGTTACTCGGTACCTCACTAAAAACTCTATGCATCGATGGTCAGAACTCTTTATTCCCACGCTCCGCGAAGCTCCCGCGGACGCCGAGGTTGCCAGCCATAAGTTTCTGGTGCGGGCAGGCTACATCCGTCAGCTCGCCGCTGGAATTTACTCGTTCCTTTTTCTCGGCAATCGCTCGTTCAACAAAATCGTGGGCATCGTCCGCGAGGAGATGGACAAAATCGGGCAAGAGTTTCTTCTGCCGGTGCTGCATCCGCGCGAGATTTGGGAGGCCAGCGGGCGTTGGGATTTGATGGGCGACAATTTGTTCCGCCTGAAAGACCGCAAGGGCGCCGACCTCGCGCTGGGCATGACCGAAGAAGAAGTGATGACCGACATCGCCCGCAAAGAGCTACGCAGCTATAAGCAGTTGCCGCAAATCTGGTACCAGATTGCATCTAAGTTCCGCGACGAGCCGCGGCCGAGGTCGGGACTGTTGCGGGTGCGGCAATTCATGATGAAGGACGCATACTCGTTCGACATCGATGCGGCAGGGCTGGATGTTTCCTACAAGAAACATTACGAGACCTATCGCCGGATCTTCGACCGCTGCGGATTGAAATACATGGTGGTGGAGGCAGATTCAGGCGCGATGGGTGGGAAGGAATCGCACGAGTTCATGGTGCGAACACGCGCCGGCGAAGATCAGATCGTCAGCTGTGACGCCTGCAACTACGCGGCTAACATGGAGAAGGCTGCATCGAAGCTGGAGGTAGTTGAAGACCTGTGGCCTGAGGGCGACGGCAAGCCGCTGGAAGTACACACTCCGGGGCAGAAGACGATTGAGGATGTGGCGCGATTTCTGGGCGTCTCGCCGAAAAACAAGATCAAGACGCTGGCGTTCATGTCCGACGAAAAAGATACAAAGACGGGCAAAGTAAAATCGCGTGCGATTGTCGTCCTCATGCGGGGCGATCATCAGTTAAACGAGGCGAAGCTCAACGCAACCGTCGCGGTTGCGATGCGGCCGATGGAGGAAGGTGAAATCCAGGCACTCTTCAAATCTCCTGCAGGATATTTGGGGCCGATCGGAATCGAATGGGCGAAGGATCTGAAAAAAGACTTGGATCGTCCCGCTCTGCTCGTCGACAAAGCGCTGGAGGGCCGTACGAATCTGATCGCAGGTGCCAACAAAGAAAACTACCACCTGAAGAATCTAACGCCTGGGAAGGAATTTCATCCCACGGCGTATGCCGATCTACGCGCGGTTGCTGCGGGCGAAGGCTGTCCGAATTGCGGCAAAGCGTTGCGCATCGATACGGCAGTTGAGATTGGCCACATTTTCAAGCTGGGATATCGTTACACGGAATCGATGGGTTCACGAGTGCTTGACAAGAACGGCAAGGAAGTCACGCCGATCATGGGCTGCTACGGCATCGGCATCGAGCGAATCCTGACGGCGGCGGTAGAGCAAAGCAACGACGAAAGTGGATTTTGGCTGGCGCCGTCGATTGCGCCGTTTGAGATTGTGGTCACCCCCACGAACGTAAAGGACGAGAATCTACTGCGTGCCGCGACGGATATCGGGGCGCGTCTGGAGTCCTCCGGCTTTGATGTAATCCTTGACGACCGCGATGAACGCCCGGGGGTCAAGTTCAAGGATGCTGACCTGGTCGGTATCCCCTTTAGAATCACCGTGGGAAAGAAAGTTACCGAAGGTACTGTGGAAGTGGTTCCGCGCTCGACTCGCGAAGTACGCGATGTTACGATCACCGCGATAGTGGAATATTTTCAAGGAGTGCTGCGAGCCAACGCCTGAAAATGCGCGGGCTTTGCAGCGCATTTTCAGACTATGGGAATCGTTAAAGCAGCGTTTGGATTTCTTTGCGTAGCCGCCGTTGTCGTGGGGCTATTCCAGATAGTTCCGCCCATGTTGAGCAACTACAGCTTTCAGGACGATCTCAAGACTGTCGCGCTGATGGACGTTGCAGCCTTTCAAAAGACAGACGACGACATCCGCAATGACGTGCTAAGAAAGGCCAAAGAGCGCGAGCTTCCGATCGAACCCAAGCAGATAATCGTGCAGCGTATCAACACCCCGGGTGCCCCTGCCGTTTATGTCGCCGCGGACTACTCCGTCACAGTGAGCCTACCCGGCTATTCCTTTGACATGCATTTCACTCCAAACAGCGGAACTAAAGGGTTCTAAGCGACGTCGTCCTGCAATCAGGATGTCCTCCGATTTACCAGGCGGCGTTTCACGCCGCCCGCTTTCTCACAAAGGCCAGGACAGAACGGCCGATTGCCCTAGTGACATTCGTAACGTTGCCAGCGAGTTACCTTCCTCCTAATATCGCCGATAGGTGAGAGTTTTCTCACAGGTCTCGCAAACGGCGGACCTGGCAACGCGGCCCGTTTCAGCGCTTACCCAAGATCAAGCCCGCGGTGTTCCGGAACACAAACGCTGAGTAAAGCTTAAGTGGAGGCTATTCATGGCGAAGAGAGTTCGTGCAGACCTATTGTTAATCGTCGCAATGGCGACGCTGGGACTGGCCGGTTGCGATCATTACACTTGCACCAACGGCCTGAACTTTGGTGCGTCTACGTGCTCGAACTCGTCGATAAGCAATCCCGGCGGCAACGGCACCGGTGGCAGCGCAACCGCGGCATTTGTTTTTGCCGTTGACCAGGGCACGGGCACCGGGGGCACGATTGACGGCTTTACGCTCGATACCTCGGCGAACACATTCCAGGCGACTCCCAGCTTTATCGCGCCCACGATTCCCGATAACAATGGCGGCGTAGGCATGGTGGTGGCGCAAAAGCAATTCCTCTATGTCGGTCTGGGAACGGTGGGGAAGATTTATGGATGGACGATCAGCTCAACCGGAAGCTTGACGGCCATTACTGGCAGCCCGTTCACAGCGCCGTTTCTGGGCAACTTCTTAGGCGTAGTCGGCGAGGCGGCCATGATTACTAATCCTGCCGGCACAATGCTATTCGTCTCCGACCAGCTTCAGAGTCAGATTTTTGTGTTTCAAATTGGTAGCGGCGGAGTCTTAACCCCTGCCACTCCACCTTCGATTACCATTCCATTGGGATTCCAGCCCATGAACCTGGCTACGGACGGATTGGGGAAATACCTGTACGCCAGCAACGGCAACTCGAGCACGCACACTGCTACGGAAGTTGCCGCCTTTGTCATTGGCAGCAGCGGCACACTTACGCCAGTGCCGGGCAGTCCATTTGCTTTCCCGATGTGGCTAGTGAAGGGAGAGCCTACCGGACAATTTCTCATAGGCACCAGCGGAAACACAGTAACCAAAAGCGGTGTTGACGATAACAATCTATACGTATTTAGCATTGCGCAATCGGGAGCGAATGCCGGAGCAATCTCGCAGGTGGATAAAAAGGCGACTGCGTTCTCGCCATTCAGCATCGCAGTACAGTCGAATACAGGTGGAAATCTGCTGTATTCCTTTAGCATTAACGACACCGCTACCGGATTCAACGCAGCCGAAGGTTACACGATTTCGAGCGCGGGAGCGCTTACGGCAGATACAGGCTCCCCCTTCAGCGGGCTGACCAACGGCTCCTGGGGCCAGTTCGATCAAAGCGGTGCGTTTCTATTTGACTATGGCAGCTTTCTCGATCTCGGCACGAATACCGTGGTTACGCAGTTGTCGCCTTTTGATGTTGGGACTGGTGGAGCTTTGACTCAACCGATTACTACTTTGACCTTAGCCACTCCGGGCTTCTGGGCGGTAACGGACACACCGTAACGTGGCTCGTGTTGACAGCTTAGAGACCCGCATGCACGGCGGGTCTCTTTTTGTTTGTGAGCGCAGCGGTACAATAGAAGTCACCGTACTCTAATAATGCGCGAAACTGCGGGAATCGCAGGGTCGTCAAACCTTTTGGCAGGTTCCATCGTCTGACCAGCAGGGAGTTTTTTCGGCGGGGCGTCGAGTTCAAACTTTGGCCATTAAAATCAAGATCCCGAAGAACGACGGCAAGGGCGGTAAAGCGTGGCGCGGGTTGCCGCGCGATCCGGTGATTCGAGCCGCCCTCATAGTCTTTCTGGTGGCAGCGGTCGGTCTGGGCGGATCGTTTTGCTACTTTTACATCCGGTACGACCGCATCATTGAGCAACGTTTCCGCACGCCGGTGTTCAGCAACTCGGCGAAAATTTATGCCCTCCCACGGACAGTCCACGATGGCGACAAGCTAAGCCCCAAAGAAATCGCTGCTCTCCTGCGGCGTGCTGGATATTCCGACGAGGACGGCCAATCCCAACTTGGCACCTTTCATCTGGTAAGAGGTGGCATCGAGATTACGCCCGGGCCTGAGAGCTACCACAGTCCGGAAGAAGCGCACATCTCGATCCAGGATGGCCAGGTTCAGCAGATCACGAGCAAGAACACTGAACTCTCTGCCTACGAGTTGGAGCCTCAACTGGTGACTGCGTTGTTCGACTCCGAACAGCGCTCCAAGCGGCAGGTCGTGAAGTACGACGAAATTCCGAAAGTGATGGTGGATGCCGTACTGGCGATTGAAGACCGGCGCTTCTTCGAGCACAGCGGAGTGAACTTTATCCGTATGTTCGAAGCGGGATGGGTCGATCTCATGCGACAGCGGCACGAACAGGGCGGTTCGACGATCACCATGCAGCTTTCGCGCGGCTTCTTTCTTACGCCGGAAAAAACTGTGCGGCGCAAGCTGACGGAGATGCTGATTGCCGAGGAGCTCGAACAGAAGTTCAGCAAGAAGCAGATTTTTGAGTTCTACGGGAACTGGGTGAATTTAGGGCAGCGCGGATCGTTCGCCATCAGCGGCTTTGGCGAAGCGTGTCGTGCGTATTTCAACAAGGATTTGAAGGACATCACGCTGCCGGAGGCAGCGTTGCTTGCGGGCATTATTCAGGGGCCGAGCCGCTTGTCGCCATACCGGCATCCCGAACGCGCGCTTGAGCGACGCAACCTTGTGCTCGACTCAATGGTGGACACTCACGCCATTACTCGCGAAGAAGCCGAGAAGGCCAAGGCCGCGCCGTTAAAGCTGGCTCCGCCGAATGTGGAGGCCAGCGACGCGCCGTACTTCGTCGACATGGTGCGCGATACGCTGATCAACAAGTTCAACGAACATGATTTGAATGATCAGTCCTACCGCATTTACACCACGCTCGATCCTGACCTGCAGAAGGCGGCGGCGCAGGCGGTCGAGAGCGGAATTAAGCTGGTGGATGAGCAGGTCACGAAGCTTCGCACGAAGAAAATAAAGACCGGCAAGAAAATCGAAACCCACGTTGTACCCGGCCCGCAGGCGCAGGTGGCGCTGGTTGCACTCGATCCGCACACCGGCGCGGTGCTCGCTTTAGTGGGTGGACGCGATTACGGCTTTAGCCAGCTCAATCACGTTTTATCGAAGCGGCCGACGGGCTCGATTTTCAAGCCGTTTGTTTATGCCGCCGCGATGAACACTGGTATCGACGGTTCACCCACCGTGATCACTCCAGCCTCTACCGTGACGGATGCGCCATCCAGCTTTGCCTATGGAGATCAGATCTACGAGCCGCGCAATTACAAAGAGGAATACCACGGCGACGTGACGCTGCGCTATGCATTGGCCATGTCACTCAACAACGCCACCGTGAAAGTGGCGGAGGAAGTGGGCTACGACAAGGTGGCAGATCTAGCCAAGCTGGCAGGAATCACTTCGGTGAAGGCGACGCCCGCCATGGCTCTCGGCTCCTACGATGCTCCGCCGCTGGATATGGCGGGAGCCTACACATCATTCGCGAATAATGGAACGCGACTTTCGCCGATCCTGGTGAACTCGGTGCGGAATGCCAAGGGCGACGTGGTCGCGAACTTCAAAACGGATCAGCGGCAAGTGCTCGATCCCCGCATCGCCTACATCATGACCAACATGATGGAGAGTGTGATCAATAACGGCCTGGGGTATACGGCGGTTCGCTTGCGCGGGTTCACTCAGCCGGCGGCAGGGAAGACCGGCAGTTCGCACGATGGCTGGTTCGCCGGATATACCTCGAACCTCCTGTGCATCGTCTGGGTGGGATATGACGACTATAGCGATCTTCGACTTAGCGGTGCCCAGACGGCTGCCCCGATCTGGACTGAGTTCATGAAGAAAGCTGCCGTACTGTCGCAGTATTCCGACATGAAGCCCTTCGTTCAGCCGACGGGCGTGGTCGATGTGCAACTCGATAAAGCGACGAATCGCCTGGCCACCCCCGCCTGCCCCGACGATTACGTAGCGGCGTTTGTGGCGGGCACCGAGCCACGCGAAACCTGCGACCAACCGGGCGCAGTAGCAGGGTTTTTTAATCGAATCTTCGGCGGAGGAAGCAAGCCGCTACCTCCGACGCTGGCTGCCAACGACGCCCAGGATCCCAGTAAAGACCCGAACAAAAAGAAGGGATTTTTTGGCAAGATTGCCGGAATTTTCAAGGATGACAAGTCGTCGGCTCCGCCGCCCAAGCCGCCTGACAACGGTCAGGCCACGCCCCACTGAATCCCATTCAACGAATGTCATCCCGATCGATCTGCCGACAGCAGTGGCTTAAGCAGACGCATTAGCCGACATTAACCGCCCGCGATCTTGACCTACTCACATTTATAATTTCTTGCATCATGCAAGATCTTCTCCGCAACCTCCGTTTCGGCGCGCGCATGCTGGGCAAGAGTCCCGGATTCACTCTTGCGACAATTTTCACACTCGCCTTGGGAATTGGCGCAAACACGGCTATCTTCACCGTGGCCAGCGCGCTTCTGCTGCGGCCGTTTCCCTATCGTGAGCCACAGCAACTCGTGAGTGTGAGCGCTCGGGACAAAACTAATGACCGCAGTGGCACATTACTTCGCTACGAGTTGGTGCGCGATCTCAACCACTCATTCCAGTCCGTGGCCGTATGGACGAACGACGACTTGAACCTTACCGGCTCTGGCGAGCCTGTTCAGGTGCCGATTGCGCGCGTCTCGCCCAGTTTTCTCTCCACGCTTGGAATCCAGCCTCAAATCGGCCGCATTTTTGCCGAAGATGAAGGTCGTCTGGAAGGCAAGCCGGTGGTCATGCTCAGCGATTCCATGTGGCGTAGCCGTTTCCGAGGCGATCGCAACGTCATCGACCAGACCGTTACGCTCGATTCCACTCCGTACACCATCATTGGCGTTCTGCCCGCCAAGGTTCAGTTCCCATTCATTGGGCCGGCCGATATCTGGACGCCGCGATACTTCGAATTCTCGCTCATGACCCCCCAGCGGCTGCGCCTGGGCGTGGGATATCTCAGCATGATCGCGCGGCTGCGGCCGGGAACAACTCTCGCGCAAGCCAACGCCGAACTCGCCGTGCTTAACCAGCATTATCGCGAGCAGAATCCCACGGCGCCCGATGCAGATCCCGCCATAGTGATGACTGCCGAACCGTTGCGCGACCTCGTCGTCGGCGACGTTCGCGGCAAGGTTTTGATGCTCTCGGCTGCAGTCGCTGTGGTGCTGCTGATCGCTTGCGCTAATGTCGCCAGTCTGTTGCTTTCGCGCGCGCTCGCCCGCAGAAGAGAAATTGCTGTACGCACGGCGCTCGGTGCCAGCCGTAGCACCATCATTTGGCAACTCCTCACTGAGAGCATGCTGCTGGCACTCGTTGCCGGCTTGCTGGGCGTGGGATTGAGCTGGGCTGCTACCCACGCGCTGGTCACCTGGGGAGCCGGCCAGCTTCCACAAGGGATTCCCATCGGCGTTGATCTGCGAGTGTTGTTTTTCACCCTGATCATTTCGATCTTAGCCGGAGTCCTGTTTGGGACCGCGCCCGCGCTGCAACTTGCCCGTCTTGATCCGAACACTTCGCTGCGCGATGAAGGCCGAGGCATTTCAGCTGGCCACACGCGCGCACAGATGAAGAACTTGCTGGTCGTAGGCCAGGTAGCGCTCTCGGTGCTTCTCCTTGTCGGCGCCGGACTGCTGCTGCGCAGTTTCGCACGGCTGCTTCGCGTCGATCCCGGTTTTGACGCTCAAAACGTGCTCACCATGAACGTCTCATTGCCCACTGTGAAATACGCGAAACCGGAGCAGCAGATTGCATTCTTCGACGAAGTATTGCGTCGGGTGTCTGCCTTGCCCGCCGTGCGGAGTGCCGCGACCTCGGCCGCATTGCCACTCGCTTGGATACGCATCACTCCAGTTTTGCCGGAGGGGCAGCCAGACGTACCTTTGCCCAAGCGCCCGTTTATCGATATTGAGGCCATCAGCCCGCAGTGGTTTCAAACGATGCGTGTTCCATTGCGCGGAGGCCGCGACTTCACCGCTGCCGACAATGCCCAGGCGCCCAAGGTCGTAGTCGTGAATGAAACCTTCGCTCGCCATTTCTGGCCGGACCAGAATCCCGTTGGTAAGCGCATCATCGTAGGCCGCTGGCCGACCCCGGCTGAGGTGATCGGCGTTGCCGCCGACATCAAAAACAAAGGCATCGATCAGGAGACGCAACCGCAGCTCTATCTTTCTTTCCCGCAGTTGCCCTGGGGAAACATGAACCTGCTGGTGCGGACCGCCGTTCCCCCACAATCCATAACCTCGGCTGTCCGGGCGCAGATCGCCGCAGTCGACTCTGAGCAGCCTGTAACCAAGATTCAAACTGTCGACGACCTTATGGACAAATCCCGCGCGCAGCCGCACTTCACCATGTTGCTGGTCGGCACTTTTTCTTTCACTGCGCTGGCGCTTGCGGTGATTGGAATCTACGGTTTGCTGTCGTATTCGGTGGCGCAGCGCCGGCAGGAGTTTGGCATCCGTTTGGCGCTGGGGGCGGAGCGCGGGGATATCCTGCGCCTCGTGGTGCGCCAGGGACTTCTGCTTGCCGCCGCCGGCATTGCGCTGGGTCTGACGGTCGCGCTCTTCGTGACCAGGATGATGTCGAGCATGCTGTACAAAGTCGGCGCGCGTGATGGTATTACCTTTGTCTTTACTCCCCTGGTGTTTCTCTGCATCGCCCTGCTCGCCAGCTACGTACCCGCCAGACGGGCGACGAAAGTACATCCGATAGAGGCCCTGAGGTGAGACTTGGGCAACTAGAGGGATTCAAAGCCTTCAAGCCATTGATTCTAAATATTTTGCAAGCGTTGGAGCTGGCCTAAATACATCGCAGGCCACCCTGCGGAGATAGCCGTGACCCAAACGACGCGGCCCTGGCGCGGGACTAGGGTCTCCAGCCGTAGAGCATTGCTCTCAAATTTTCCCAGCCGTCCCGCCAAAACTGTGGCAGAATGGCGTCATTGGATCGTGGTCGTCTGGGGGGTGTGTATGTCCTACCGGAAAGCCTGCCTGATTCTTCTGGTTGTAATCTTTTCCACAGCCGCACTGGCGCAAGTTTCTCATTCGGAGCAAGTGCAGATATCCCCGCCTTTGGTGCGCGCGATCGAGCCTCCGGCGCCGGATGCAAAGCCTGCCGATCTGGAGCAACAAGCCGATCAATTGCGCTCGGAGAAACTTTACCTGGACGCTCTCGACTACTACCACGCCGCGCTGGGCAAGAAACCAAATGATTCGCGGCTGCTGAATAAAATCGGCATCACGGAGCTCATGATGCAGCGCTACAAGGAGGCGCGAAAAGCCTTCGAGCGATCCATTCAGTGCGATCACGAATTTGCCGATGCCTACAACAATCTCGGGGTGGTTTATTACGAGAGCAAGAAATTCGGTGCCGCTGCGAAGCAGTACCAAAAGGCGATTGCCAAGGACAACGGTTCGGCGTCGTTCTTCAGCAACCTGGGCGCCGCTTACTTCTCCAAGCGGGACTTTGACCATGCGGTGGCGGCTTACCAGCACGCATTGGAATTGGACCCTGAGGTCTTTGAGCGCAGTTCGCGCTCGGGCGTGCAGGCACAACTGCCCAGTCCGGAGGATCGCGCCCGCTACGACTACACCGTCGCGAGACTCTACGCCAAGATGGGTCTGTCGAATCAGTCGCTCGAGTATTTGCGAAAGGCGATGGAAGCGGGCTACAAAGATCTAAAGAACGTCTACAAGGACGCGGAGTTTACAGAGCTGCGAAAGAATCCGCGCTTCACCGAACTCATGGCGTCGAAGACGGCAGTAGTCGCAGACTAATTCCAGCGCTATCGCTCGTCGATCGTATGGACGACAAAGTGTTGCGAAACTCGTGACAACAATTACAAAGTTTTACAAAATTAGACGGAACTTACTGAACTTCTGGGGTTTAATCAATACAAATACTCCTGAAAACAACAGGGTGAGTAAGGAGAAACGGTAGCCCATCGGATGCTGACCCGAGCACGCCCCAAGCAAGCATCCGATGGGCTTTTTTGTTAGCCAGAATGCTCATCCGGTTTATCTTCGTCAGCCCCGCGAACAATACGTCGAATCGTTGATTGGAAACTAAGCTCGGGCGATCCATAAAATTGGAAAATGGCGTCCGAGCTTCTCAAAGTCGCGGTCCGAAGTGACAAGCGTGGCTTGTTGTCGCAACACCAGAGCGGCTGCGATGGAATCTACATAAGGAAGTTTATGCACGACCTTGAGTTCGCCTGCTTTCAACGCCTGCGGGAGATCAACGGGGACGATCTGGATAGGCAGGCGAGAGAGGCCGGCAACAGCCTGATCGGCGGCTTGTTCGCCTGTTCTTTGCCAGGTTAGGTAGTAAACTTCGCCGAGATTCATGACCGAGATGTACAGCAGCAATTGCTGGCGGCGCGCACCCGCCAGCAATTGCTCAAACTTACCGGCGCCGGGGCCGGCTTCCAGATAGTGAACGACCGCGCTGGCATCGAGCACGAAGCTCCTCATCGTTGTTTCTCAGTCCGGCGCTCCCGCTCAAGGTCTTCGACGAGTGAGTAATTGCCCTTCAAAGAGCCAAGCAGGCTGTGAATGAACTCATCTGTGATGGGCAGCAGCACGACGCGTTCTTTGTCGCGGTAGATGCTAAGACAAGAACCCTCCTTGAGGCCGAGCTCCTGCTGCAGATACTCCGGCAACACGACGGTTCCTCCGGGGCCAATGAAGGCGGTTGTCGCGCGCATCTCCTCAAAGCCGCCAATCTCGGGTCTGCCGGCGCCCGGACTCGACGGAAATTGGTGCGGGACGGCCATACGCGCGGGAGGCACTGGAGGGGCGGCGGCAGCCGATCGTTTGGAGTAGACCTGATCGTACCAATCGACTAGCGTCTGATAGGCGGCGGGCAATTCCGCTTTCTTGGGTCGGATGTCCCCGTTACGGTCTGGATGGGAAGCGTCGTTAGCCCGCAGCAATCGCCTATGGCCGCGTCTGGTTTCATACAGCATACGGTGACGCCCACCGTTCGGCTTCTTATTAGCCACACAATGCCCTGAGACGTGGGCCTGCAGGCCTGGCCGAAATCCGCCGACCAGCTTTTCCCGAACCGCCCTTGAAACTATATCCTTTACCTCGAAGTCTTCGGCGTTTGGGTTCTCTTGGTGAAGCAAAGCAGTTGCTGTCCAGACCGCATCAGTTATTCTCATCATCGACTCCTTCGGGGTAAACATACGTACTAACTATCGAACATACTATCGTACAAACTGCAAACGGTCAAGACGAATGTTTGGCGAAAGTCCTCAGCATAATTACAATATCCGGATGTCGTCCCTTCCTCACTCCCTTGCCTGGGCGCATCCTCTCGTGGCGGAGTGGTTTGTGCAGCGCTTCGGCACGCCCACCGAGCCACAGGAGCAGGGCTGGCCGCACATTCTCGCCGGGCACACGACTCTGATTTCTGCGCCCACCGGCTCGGGTAAGACTCTGGCCGCGTTCCTTGCCTGCATTGATCGACTTGTGCGCAAGGCCCTGGCCGGAGATCTTGTGGGTCGAACCGAAGTCCTCTATATCTCGCCGCTGAAGGCCCTCGGCAACGACATCCAGAAGAATCTCGAGATCCCTCTGAGCGAAATTTTGGCGATGGCGGGTGAACGCGGGCTACTCATGCCCGAGATTCGCACCGCGGTTCGCACCGGTGACACATTGATGTCCGAGCGCCGTGCCATGTTGAAGCGGCCTCCGCACATCCTGGTGACGACGCCGGAGTCACTCTACATCCTGCTGACGGCGGATAAGAGCCGGGCGATTCTGCGCGACGTGGAGACGGTGATAGTCGACGAAATTCACGCCGTTGCTGACGACAAGCGCGGAGCGCATCTGACGCTGTCTCTGGAGCGTCTCGAAGCATTGACCTACAAACGACCGGCACGCATTGGGCTCTCCGCTACGCAGAAGCCGATTGAAGAAGTCGCACACTTTCTCACAGGCAGCGGCCGTCCTGATCCGGTGATCGTCAACATCGGTCATCAGCGCAAGCTCGATCTTGCAGTCGAAGTTCCTGCGATGCCGCTCGGCCCCGTGGCTTCGAACGAGATGTGGGACGAGGTCTACAACCGGCTGGTGGCGCTGGTCAAGCAACATCGATCGACGCTGGTGTTTGTGAATACGCGGCGCATGGCGGAGCGCGTGGCGCATCAACTCGGAGAGCGCATCGGCGAAGAGAATGTCGCAGCCCACCACGGCAGTCTCTCGCGCAAGCTGCGTCTGTCGGCCGAGAAAAAGTTAAAAGAAGGCCAAGTGCGGGTGCTGGTGGCGACCGCTTCGCTCGAGCTTGGTATCGATGTGGGTACCGTGGACCTGGTTGTGCAGATTAATTCTCCGCGAGCCATTGCGGTGACGCTGCAGCGGGTGGGACGCTCCGGACACTGGCGGGGCGCGGTTCCCAAGGGGCGCCTTTTTGCTACGACGCGCGATGATTTGTTGGAGTGTGCCGCGTTAGTGCGCGCCATCCGGCAGGGCGATCTGGATCGGCTGATGATTCCCGAATCGCCGCTGGACGTGCTCGCGCAACAGATTGTGGCCGCCTGCTCCGCCGAAGAGTGGAGCGAAGATGCGATGTTTGCGCTGGCGCGGCGGGCCTATCCATATCGCAATTTAGCCCGCACAACCTTCGAGGCCATTCTGGAGATGCTGGCCGAAGGTATTGCGGCGCGGCGCGGGCGATATGGAGCGTATCTGCATCGGGATCGAGTGAACGGCAAACTTCGCCCACGGCGCGGCGCGCGCCTGGCAGCGATCACCAGCGGGGGAGCGATACCCGACAACTCGCTGTACGCAGTCGTCGCTGAACCCGATGGTCTCGTGGTGGGTACGGTTGACGAAGACTTTGCCGTCGAGAGCAACCGCGGCGACATTATGCTTCTGGGGAATACGTCGTGGATGATTCGCCGCGTGGAGACCAACTCGGGCCGTGTGCTGGTGCAGGATGCGCATGGTGCGCCGCCCAGCGTGCCATTCTGGCGTGGCGAAGCTCCGGCTCGTACTGCAGAACTTTCAGAGCACATTGGCAGTTTGCGGCAAAAAATCAGCGAGATGTTGCCGCACACCTCGCCAGTAGGTTTTTCAGCGACGCAGCCGGATGTAGCTGCAGCGGTGGCTTGTTTGAAAGAAGAATGCGGGCTGGATGATTCTGCCGCGGAGCAGACGATCGAATACATTCTGCAGGGCCGTGCAGTGCTGGGCGCGGTTCCGACTCAGACAACTGTGGTTGCCGAGCGCTTCTTCGACGAGGGCGGCGGCATGCAGCTTGTGATTCATGCGCCCTTCGGCGGGCGCATCAATAAGGCTTGGGGACTGGCCCTGCGCAAGCGCTTCTGCGTCGGATTCAATTTTGAGTTGCAGGCCGCCGCCACCGACAACGGGCTGAATATCGCTTTGGCCGAGCAGCACAGCTTTCCGCTCGGAGATGTCTTCACCTTTCTACAGGCAGCGACCGTGCAGCCGATTCTCGAACAGGCGGCGCTGGATTCTCCAATCTTTGCGACACGCTGGCGCTGGGATGCGAATCGCGCGCTGGCCCTCCTGCGTTTTCAAAATGGCAAGAAAGTCCCTCCGCAGATTCAGCGCATGCGCTCCGAGGATCTGCTGGCTTCCGTTTTTCCCGACGCGGCCGCGTGCTTCGAGAACATCCAGGGAGAACGCAAGATTCCGGATCATCCGCTGGTCGGCGAAGTGATGAAAGATGTGCTCACCGAAGCAATGGACATTGATGGCCTTAAGTCCGTGCTCAGCGGCCTGGCCGACGGACGCATTCGCTGTCTCGCGGTCGATACGCCCGTCCCATCGCAGTTTTCGCACGAGATTCTGAATGCGAATCCGTATGCCTATTTGGACGACGCGCCGCTCGAGGAACGGCGGGCGCGCGCGGTGCAGATGCGACGCATGCTGCCGGAATCGGTGCTCGAGGAGGTCGGTGGCCTCGACCCCGCTGCGATTGCCAAGGTGCGCGAAGAATCCTGGCCTGATGTGCGCGATGCAGATGAGTTGCATGATGTGCTCCACACGCTGGTCGCGCTACCGCGGGACATTTCACAGCTTTTGTGGGGACAGCCGCCCCTTCGGCAGGCTCAGGGCAGGCTCCCGGCTGTCCGGCTCGGCGAAGCCGAGCCGCTCTTGCGAAAAGCTGATGCTGCCGCCGCTGCTGCAGGGACAAGTCGACCTGCGCTCGAACCGACAACCGAGGGCGGCAGTTCCCAAGCGATCAATGCTGGCAGCTTCTGGGCCGGGCATTTCCAGAGACTAGTCAGCGAGGGGCGGGCCGCCTCCGCAGTTTCGAGCGGCAAGACTTACTGGGTAGCGGCAGAAAGGGCCAGAACTTTTTCGTTGTTATTTCCTGAGACGCGATTCGAGCCGCCGTTGGCTGAAGTTGAACCCACTACTCCAAACCGCGACGACGCTTTGCTAACACTTGTGACGGGATGGATGTCGCATCTGGGTCCGACTACAGCGACGGAGCTGGGCGAGACATTAGGAATTCCTGCGTCTGAGATTTTCGCTGCTTTGCTTCGCATGGAGGCGAGCGGGACTGTTCTTCGGGGAAACTTCTGTGGCAGCGCTGCCGAGCCGTGCTCGGCTGGACAGCCGGGGGCGGCTGTCCCCACACGAACTGCGGGGGCTGTCCCCACACAAACTGCGGAGACTGTCTCCATACAAACTCCGGAGACTGAATGGTGCGAGCGCAGGCTGCTGGCGCGGATTCACCGGCTCACCGTCGCCAGCTTGCGCAAGCAGATCGAGCCCGTCACCGCGGCACAATTCATGCAATGGTTGCTGCAGTGGCAGCACGTAGCTCCCGGAACGCAGGTTGTGGGCGAGCGGGGCACGCTCGAAGTGCTGCGCCAGTTGCAGGGGTTTGAGATTCCAGCGAACGCGTGGGAGCGGCAGGTGCTGGCCCGCCGCGTAGTGGATTACGATCCCAAATGGCTCGATCAGCTTTGCCTGACCGGCGCTGTGGGCTGGGGCAGGCTGTCGCCTCATCCGGCAACGCTCGACTCTATGCATCCGGGTGATATGCATCCGGGTAATGGAACGGCGTCTGAGTCCGGTGCGCCTCCGCGACAAAGGCGGGTGATTCCTACCAGTGTTGCGCCTATCACGTTCTTTATTCGAGAAGATGCCGATTGGATGACGCCGCGGCACCCCGGCGCCGAGATGTCTGAAAATAACGGCCTCAGCCACGGCGCGCAAATCGTCATGGATTTTCTGCGGCAACGCGGCGCGTCTTTCTTTGCCGACATCGTACGCGGCACTGAAAAGCTGAAAGCGGAGATCGAGACCGCGCTGTGGGAGTTGGTCGCGGCCGGCCTCGTGACTGCGGACGGCTTCGATAATCTGCGCTCGCTGATCGATCCCAAACGCCGTGCTGGGCAGGGCAGCGGACGCACCACGCGTCCGCGGCACAGTGCCGGGCGCTGGGCTTTGCTGCACGCCGGGGAAGTTGTCGAGAGGCCTCGTGCGGTCGCGGCGGCCTGCTGGATGTTGCTGCGGCGTTACGGAATTGTGGTCCGCGATGTATTGGCGCGCGAGGCAAACCTTCCGCCGTGGCGCGAACTGTTGATGGCCTTTCGCCGGCTGGAGGATCGCGGCGAGATTCGCGGCGGCCGTTTTGTGGATGGATTCCTGGGCGAGCAATTTGCCCTGCCGGTCGCCGTTGAGTCAGTGCGAGCGCTGCGCAAGCTCGCCTTCGCGCAAGGCACGGTGACGTTGTCGGCTGCCGATCCCCTGAACTTGGTGGGGATTCTGGTCCCAGGTGAGCGAGTGCCCGCGATTTCGGGCAACAGCGTTACGTATCGCGATGGGGCGGCGGTGACAATGCCAGTCGTGCCTCCGGTTCCGTCGGCGGAGAGAGCGGCTGGGTAGGTGCGTCCCGGTCGCCAAGTTGTTTGTGGGATAAGAGAACGGAAATCTTATTTCTCTTGGTTTTTCGGTTTCGCGTGCCACCTCTCATAGCTCGCGTCTGATGCGTCCGGCAAGTTGGACATCTGGCACGGATCCACATCTACGCAGCGCAACGCCATCACTCGGCGCACGATCTCGGAAGGTTTCATCTCGTCATAGCTCAGCCAGTTGGTAAAAAGCGCGGGGTCGGGCTCGACTGCCGCAATCTTGGTTAGCCGGTTGCCCTGAATCTTTTTCCATTCCGCTCTTGGATTATCGCGTTTCTGCAGGTACACCTGGCCTATGACACAGTTGAATTCTGGCAGCCTCCAGTCAAGCTCACGTGTGAGGCTGTCCCTGCCAGTGAGTAAGGACATTCGAACCGCCGCATAACCGAAAAGAGTATCGCTCCCTTCCACGGTTTCATTGATGGCTCCTTCTTTCCGGCAGCCAGGGCCTGTGCGGCTAAAGAAGGATTCGGCGTTCTGACGATCTACGTCGGCTTGCGCGTAGCGGCGTGTGCTTTTGGCGTAGACTTCATCAACGATCATGGCGGAAATGCCATCGGTGAAGTCGACCCTTCTAAATACGATTTCTCCTTTTGGTTGGGCGTGTCCGGATGCGTCGGAGAAGGGTAAAAAACCGAATGAGTCGCCCCATCGCCTCGGCGCGATTCGGTTGTGTGCCCAATGATTTTCTCGACCCCGTCGTGAACCACGATGTTGTCGTAGTCTATCGCGTAGGGCCTCGCTTTGATTGCCGAGTTTTGCGCGCGCACGCTCACGACACCGGAGCAGACTAACGCGGTGGCCGCAATCAAGTGAATACCCCTAACGTTTTTCATTCCCTCCTCCTTAATTTTTCGGACCGCGAAACCCTTTATTCAGCGCAGCTCTGGGCCGCGAGCGGAACTGCCGATAGAAAGGCGAAGATGATGAACCAGGCAAACGCCAAAACGCTGTCGATTATTTTCTTCGCATGGCCCAGAAGATAGTGAGGGCGAGCGACGCGAATGCGTCTCCACCGAAAACTCCGGCTTCGTCGCCGCCAATATAGCCACCATAAAGCGCAATTCGAGGGATCGTGAAGAAATCAGGGACTCGATGAGGGGGCCCCTCGAGTCCCTGATTGCGCTAGGCCCGGCAAGACAGAACACAAAAGCGCTTCCCCCATCGCTTTTTGCCAAGGCTGACCGCACACTCTACTTGGCAAGTGGAATGCCACTCGGCGTGAGCTTTTCCACAAAGTTGAGGATCGCGCCAACGTGCTCCAGGGAAAGCCTTTGTCGCAGAACGCGAACCATTGCTCTGGTCGCCGTTCTCGGCGAGCCGAACACCGGCGCTATCCGATCGGATAGTGGCCTATCTTTTCGGATATTGGAACAATCTGGCGCCGGGTGTGGATTTCGTCCAAAACTGTGATATGAAGGGCCGGAGGTAGCCAGCTTGCGTCCCAGACTCCTGGTGCTTTCCGGGCCCCTGAAAGACTCGACCGTTCCCTTATCCGAGGGCGAAATTACAATCGGGCGAGAAGCGTCGAATGGCATCGCTATCTCCGACCCCTCGGTCTCGCGAAAACATTGTCTGCTTACCGGGCAGGACGGACGATTCCTTGTGCGCGACCTCGACAGCCGCAATGGCACCCTGGTGAATCGCGCCGCCGTGGACGAACAGTGGCTGCAACATGGAGACGAGATTGCCGCCGGCGACTCTTCTTTTCTTTTTCTGCTGGAGGAGGAAGAAATTTCCCCAGCTGAGGCCCGCGTGGAATTTGAGGATGCTCTGTGCACTGCCGAAACCACCATTCTCCATCCCAGGGACGTGGTCTATCTGCAGCCGGACCGATTGTTGCGCGAGCTGCCCGCAACTTCCCGCCTGGCCCGCAACCTGAATGCGCTGCTGAAAATCAGTCGCGTCGTGCATGCGATTCGCGACCTCAACCAACTCCAGGAACAGCTGCTGGATTTGATTTTTGAAGTTGCTCCCGCGGGCAGGGGCGCCATTCTGCTGGCGGATAGGGAAGGTCATCAATTTAATTCCATGTTTGCCCGCATGCGGCAAGCCGGGGAAGGGCAGCTGGTCAAAGTGAGCCGCACGGTCGCACGCCAGGTTCTCGAACAAGGCGTCGCGGTTCTGGGCAGTGACGTGCCCAGCCACGACGAATTGCGCGAGGTCGAGAGCCTCGCGGCATCGCAAGTCCGGTCACTGCTGTGCGTGCCCTTGACCGTGTTTCAGCGCGTGATTGGATGCATTTATCTCGACAGCGAAAGCCTCAGCAGCCGTCTTAACGAAGAGCATCTGCAACTGGTGACGGCGATCGCAGGCATCTCCGCGGTGGCCCTGGAGAATGCTCGCCGCTTGCAATGGCTCGAGGAGGAGAACGAACGCCTCACAGTCGAGATCTCTCAAGAGCGCAGCCTGGTGGGCGAGGGCGCCCGCATGAAAGAGGTCTACCAATTCCTGAAGCGGGTGGCTCCTGCGGAGTCCACGGTGCTGATCGAGGGTGAGAGCGGAACCGGAAAAGAACTTGCTGCACGAGCTATCCATCGCAATAGTCCGCGGGCGAGCAAGCCCTTTGTCGCAATCAATTGCGCCGCCATTCCGGAGACGCTTCTCGAAAGCGATCTGTTCGGCCATGAGCGCGGAGCATTCACCGGAGCAGCTTCGCAAAAGAAAGGCCGCTTCGAAGTTGCCGATGGAGGCGTGGTTTTTCTCGACGAAATCGGCGAACTGGCTACCGCGCTGCAAGTGAAACTGCTGCGCGTGCTGCAGGAGCGCGAGTTCGAACGCGTGGGCGGAACGCATCCAATCAAGGTGGATATCCGCCTGATCGCTGCGACCAACTGCAATCTTGAGCAGGCGGTGCGCAACGGCAAATTTCGTCAGGATCTGTATTACCGTTTAGCGGTGTTGAAAATTACGATGCCAACGTTGCGCGACCGCCGGGAAGATATTCCGATGCTGGTACGCCATTTCGTACAGAAACACGCGAAGCATTGCAAAGTGAAGCCTCGGCCAGTTTCGCGCGAGGCCCTGGCCTGCCTGGTGAATTACGATTGGCCGGGCAACGTGCGCGAGCTCGAAAATGCGATCGAACATGCGCTCGTGCTCGGCGCTTCCGACATGATTCTGCCCGAGGATCTTCCTGAATCGGTCCTGGAACGTACTCCGTCGCCAGAGATGACCGAAGCCAAATATCATCAGGCAGTCAAGGAGTTGAAGAAACAACTGATCCTCGATGCCGTGGAGCAAACCCAGGGAAGCTATGCCGACGCGGCGCGCATTCTAGGCGTGCATCCCAACTATCTGCATCGCCTGATCCGTAACCTGGAGTTGAAAGAGAGTCTGAAGGACGCGCTGCGCGATATTCCGGTGCGAGGCTTGAGTGGTCTTTCGGGCGGGAACGCATAGCTTCGAAGACAAACTTAATCTACGGCAAGCGCAGCCGCATCAGCTGCGCGGGATCAAGATACGTTCCCTGCCATCGCACCGCGACGTGAAGGTGCGGACCCGTGGCCCGACCCGTGCCACCGCTCAATCCAATTTCCTGGCCGCGTTTTACTTGGTCTCCTTCTTTTACTTTGAATTCGGAAAGATGGAGATAAAGAGTTAGCAATCCTTGGCCGTGATCCAGCACGACAAAGTTGCCCTCAAAATACAGCGGCTTTGCCAGGAGCACCGTGCCATCGTTCATCGCGGCGACTGGCGTGCCGCTCGGCACGCGGAAATCCAGGCCCAGGTGCGGACTCGAAGTCTTGCCATTGAAAACACGCTCAGAGCCGAAGACATCAGAGATCGCAGCCTCGGCCGGCGCGGTGAATGGCCCTGACCACTCACGCTCGGGCGTGACGCGGCTTAGATAGTCTTTTTTGACTTGCACGCCTTCTGCAATTTCTTTCTGCTGCTCGGGGCTGGGCTCGGTGAACTTGCCTTCGACGCTGAGCTTGACTGCGATCTTGGGATACTTACCGCGCGCAACGGTGAACTTGCGAGTGAATGTTAACTTCTCTCCGGCGTCCTTTCCGGCAAATTTTTCTCCAGTGAGTTCTAGTGAGTACGATCCCGGCGCAGTCTCCAGGCTGACTCCGGCCAGCGCGTACCATGCTTTGCTTTTCGCATCGAAGCTGAAAGGAACTTCATGTCCCAGCCAGGAGCCGCTGAGCGACTGCAGATGTGCGGGGGACTTAACTTGAAACAATACTGGAGCGCCGTTGACCAGCTTCGTGGGTTGCGCATGCACGCTCCAATTCGCGGCAGCGGCGGGACTCGCATTGCTTAGAACCAGGGACAGGAACAGAGTAACGACTGCGATGTAGTTAAGTGAAGAGGCTCGCCGACGGCTCACTTTGTTAGCCTAGCATGCCGCGATTGACACGGGCTCGCTGAAGACTATTTGCAGAAGTGGTGCCCACCTTTCGAAAACCGCGAAAGGTGGGGCAGCCTCGCCCCTTATGGCTGGGGGGCATTTGAGTCAGGAATTCTCTGCAACGTGTGGCTCTCGGGCCTTTCCTTCGGAATATAATCGGAAGGCACGTCGAATAGCGCCTCATCAAGCGGCTTATCGGAGACTTCCAGCAATTCAGTCTTGTTGACGATCACGTTTCCGGCCTGTCTTTGGGTAGCAGTCTCTTCCACCACAAGACCGTGGGGTGCGGTGCCGAGATTCTTGAAGATCAGGTGATCGTGCAAATCTCCGCGCACGAGCATAAGCCACCCCGCGAACGGTGGATCATTCTCTTGGGAGGAATCTTCATGGCAGTAGAGTCCCGGCAGGTCGAGATACCAGCCATCGATTTGAACGTTACCCGGTTTGCTGGCCGCGTCCTTGCTGGGTTCGATTGTGATCGTGGTTCTGATGCGATGAGCTTCGTAGCCCCCGACCGAGCGGCGCTCGCCGGTATCAACTGAATCCATAGTGACTGTCACGTCGGGGCCGGCGGGCAGTTTCGGGGCGATACGGTGGATGCGGGATCGTTCCTCTTCTTCCGGATGGCTGACAAAGGAGGTGTAGGTTTTCGTCTGCTCTAAGAGACGGATCTGTGTCCGCAGGTCGCACTGGATAATGCTGACAGCGAACGGCGTACGACGGAGAGAGGTTTCTGGTAAATTCTCGATACGCTCCCTGGGACCTTTCAAGTACCAGGTAGTTACCGTGGGATGTGACAGCCCGCGCGTTTCGCGCGCTTTGATCATCAAGTCGTGGAAGTTGGGAACTACCCACGTGGTTTTAGCGGAGGCGGCGAGAACAGCTAACAACACCAAGAGAGTGGCTCGGGGCATAGAAACCTCGTCGCTTGAGATTGCAACTACGATACTGCTAGGGATGCAAAAACACTAGGGGGAGTCGCCCGCGCCACAAGAACTCTGAAATGCATGGTCCGCTCGCGTCGGTGTCGTCGGAGCGCCCGGCTGCTATCAAATGCGTCCTTCGGACGCGCGGCTTTCCCAATTCTGCACATGACGCAATCCGTTACAATCAACTCTTCTTATGAGAACATTCGAACAAATCGCAGACGTAGAAAAACGCTATTTGCTGGGGACTTACAATCGCTATCCCATTGCGTTGACGCGGGGGAAGGGCGTGTTTCTTTACGACCTTGACGACCGGCGCTATCTCGACTTTGTTTCGGGGCTGGGGGTGAATGCACTGGGGCACGCGCATCCGCGGATTGTGAAGACGATTCGGGAGCAGGCGGCGAAGCTGATTCACGTCTCCAATCTTTATTACCACGAGTATCAGGGCGAACTGGCGGAGAAGCTGTGCACGCTCTCAGGTTTAAGCCGCGCATTTTTCTCCAACAGCGGGACTGAGGCCATCGAGGGATCGATCAAGCTGGCGCGGCTGGCGGGACATCGCGGAGGAGGCGAATCCAAGTGCAGGCTAGTGGCGCTGCAAGGGTCGTATCACGGACGGACATTTGGCGCGCTGTCGCTGACCGGGCAGGAAAAACATCGCAAGGGATTCGAGCCGCTGCTCGAAGAAGTGACTTTCGTCGGACAGAATGATATCGAAGGCCTGCGCGCGGCGGTCAACGACAATACCTGCGCGATCGTGCTCGAGCCAATTTTCGGCGAAGGCGGAATCTATGAATGTTCGGTGGAGTTTCTGCAAGAGTGCCGGTCTTTAGCTGATAAACACAAAGCTGCTTTGATCTTCGATGAGATTCAGTGCGGACTTGGGCGCACCGGAACAATTTTTGCGTTTCAGAGTTTCGGTGTGACGCCCGACATCGCGGCGATCGCCAAACCAATTGCTGCGGGACTTCCGCTGGGGGCATTCATCGCCAGGGAAGAATTTGCCAATGCGATTTCACCCGGGCAGCATGGAACGACTTTTGGAGGCGGACCTCTGGCGTGCCGCGTCGCACTGGAGTTTCTAGCAATCGTGGAGGAAGAAAAGCTGCTCGGCAATGTGAATAAAGTTGGAGCCTACCTGCAACAGGAGTTGAAAGCAGTTGCCGAAAAAAGCGCGGCAGCAAAGGAAGTGCGCGGAAGAGGATTTATTCAAGGGATCAATTTGGCGATTCCAGCGCGTCCAATTGTGGACGAGGCGCTGGCGGAGGGTGTCCTCTTCAACAGCACGCAGGATACAGTGGTGCGCTTCCTACCTCCGTTCTTGCTCGAGGAGAAGCATGTGGATAAGGGAATACGCGTGCTGAAAAAATTGCTGAGGAAGAAGCGGAAGGAAGCTGCGTGAGGTTGTTGTGAGCGCGCAGCTACAGCAGGGCGCGTATCGAAATGCCTTGCCAGGTCAACTATCCTGTGAGCGAATAGGGGGTCCTTCGACTTCGCATCATCTTCGCATCCGCGAAGCTGATGCTGCGTTCAGGATGACAGGGCATTAGGGAACGCCAAAAAACGGGGAGCCGAGGCTCCCCAAGTGAAGTGAACAGAGGCGATGTTCAGTTAAATAGAATCCGGCGGCGGGCAAAGAGTTGTCCTGAAGCAATAAGATTAAACTGGAAACATCCGGAGTGAGCGCATTCGGGGTCAAGAAATTGTCCGTGACGCAATCGGTCGGGGAAGTTTCGAATGCGCCCTTTCCAGGCGCAAGCGCGGTCATTGAAGAATGCTGGATGGATTTCGACGGCGCGCGCCTGCGTTATCTTAGCGCGGGTTCGGGACCTCCGCTGGTTCTGTTGCATGGGCTTCTGGGATATTCGTTTTCCTGGCGATACACCATGCCGGCGCTCGCGCCATACGCGACAGTGTATGCGCCAGACATGATGGGCGCGGGATTCTCCGATCGCCCGAAGGGGATCGACCACTCCATGCGTGGAACGGCGCAGCGCGTTCTACAGTTTATAACGAGGCTGGGAATCTCTTCTTTTGATTTGCTTGGGACCTCGCGCGGCGGCGCGGTAGCAATGATGGCGGCTGCGGAGTGCCTTAGCGGGAACGCCGGCCTGCATCTGGGGCGTTTGATACTGGTTGCGCCGGTGAATCCGTACTCGGCGCATGGACGATGGCTGGCGCCATTCGCCGGCAGCAATTTGGGCCTGCCGTTGTTCCGCTTCGGAATGGCACGCATGAGTTTCTTGTATCCCTATTTTCACGCTCGCCTCTATAGCGACCGCGGGAGAATTCCACCGGGAACGCTCCAGGGCTATACGGCTCCGTTAGCTAAGCCCGGATTGTTCGAACACGCACTGAGCATCGTTCGTACCTGGACCGAAGATCTGCGTGAACTGAAGGCCACACTGCCGAAGCTGGCGAGTATTCCTACGCTGCTGATGTGGGGCAGTAAGGATCCTGCGGTGTATGTTTCGTCGGCTGCGCCACTGGCGAAATATTTCCCGCTTTCGCAATTGGTCATTTTCCCCGGCGTCGGCCACCTGCCCTACGAAGAATGTCCGGAGGAGTTCAACCGTGTTTTGATTGAATTTCTGACACGGGAGAAGCCTCCGTCCTGAGCGGGACGCAATTCGCACAGGATTCGAATCAGGAATCGTTCAAACCAGGAATCATTACATCGTCAATCATCACATCATCGATCTGGCGCGCGGCGCGCTCGTGCATTACGGCTACTGGGCCGTGGCAGCGGCGTTATTGCTGGAGAATCTTGGCTTGCCTTTGCCGGGTGAGACGGTCCTTTTGTTAGCGAGCTTGCTCGCCTACACTGAGCGCGATCTCCAACTCGGGTGGATCATTCTTGTCGGAGCCGTGGCCACCGTTGTGGGCAGTAGCCTCGGCTATGCGATTGGTTATTACGGGGGCCGTCCGGTGCTGGAGCGGTACCGGTATACGTTCCACATTCGCGATGGAACTCTGGCGAGAGGCGAGGAGTTGTTTGGCCGGTACGGCGCGCTCACTATTCTGGCAGCAAGATTCGTTTTCGGACTGCGGGTGATTGCCGGACCTTTGGCTGGAGTCTTGCGTATGCCGTGGAAGAGATTCGCCTTTTTCAACCTGCTGGGAGCGGTGCTCTGGGTAACGGTGATTGCGTTTGTGGGATACAGCTTTGGCAGCCGGTGGCGAGTGCTGATGCATTTCATGAAGCGCTTCGATCTGGCTCTGGCAACCGGGTTCGCGTTGATTCTGGCCATTCTTTGGTGGCGAAGCCGTCAGAAGAACCCCGCGAGTTCGCACTAACCGAGTATCCTTAAGAGTTAACTTAAGGCGCAGGGAAATTCTCAGAAGCGCGGCTATACTGTGCGGGTGTCGCGGGTGCCTTGCCCGAAAGTGAGGTCCGTGGCCATCCATCTTGCCGGCGTCTGCGCCGGAATTCGGTCAAGGAGAACCGTATGAAGAAAATTGGTTTTTTGACTTTGTTGATTACAGCAACTCTTCTATTCACTCTCGCCTTCCCGGTGGCGGCGTCTGGTCCAAAGAGCGCTGCGGTCGTCGCAGCCGCTCCCGCGAGTCCAGCAGTTGCCGCTCCGGCGCCGGTGCCTCCACCACACCCGCGCGTGCATGAGGCGATAGAAGCGATGCGAAACGCGAGAGAGCACTTAGAGCATGCTGAGGGGGAATTTCACGGCCATCGTGCCAAAGCGATCGAACATCTGGATCGCGCTATCCACGAAGCTGAAGAGTGTGAGCGCGAGCCATAGAGCTTCAAACATGAAAAAGCAAAGGCAGCGTCAAGATACGCTGCCTTTTTTCTTTAGCATTCCGGCTGGAGAATCTGTTAAGGACCAAACGTGTACCCTATCGAGACGCCAACCCGGAACACATTGTCGGAATGGAACTCGGCGTAGTTTTGGACGTGGTAGTAATGGATCTCCGGGCGCACAAAGAATTGCCGCCAAACGCGGTAGCGGACACCGCCTCCCAGATGTTCCATGAAGTGATTGCTGCTGGTGTAGTTGGTGCATCCGCTGGCAGTGCACGAACTGCCGCTGGGCAGGTCGAAGGGTGTGGTGGCAACTCCGATGCCACCCATAAGGTCGAGGCCGACCTGCCTTCCAGCTAGCTTGCCCAGACGCGGTTGAAACAGCGCGTTAATGTCGGTGAAGATGGGGCGGTAGGTTTCGCCATTGAAAGGGTAGGCGGCCTTCCTGTATCTCCAGGCAGTTTCGACGTTGAGGCCGAGCCGGCGTTTGTGGAAACCAACATAGTCAGCGTTGATGCCGACAAAAGTCCCGCCCTTCAGGACGGGCGGGTTGAAGGTTACTAAGTCGCTGGGCCGCGAAGATGCCAGTAAAGTGGAACCACTAAGGGCAATGTCAAATTGTTGAGCACGAGCGAGAATGGCCGAGAGGGTACATATAGATGCGACGAGCGCCAACTTTCTCAATACAGCCCTCCTGCTGAATTCATTCCGGCTCGGTTGCTGGCCTCGATGGTGGATTCCGTTAGGCAGCCGCGAGTGGCTGCCTAACAGGATACCCTAGGCGGCGGGAGCTGGTTGCTCGCGACTGAAAAAAGCTTGCGGTATTGACGTGAAGAAGTCTATTCCGGACCGCCGATGGTGTATCCGATCGAAGCGCCGACCCGGAACAAGTTGTCGGTGTTGAACTCGTTCACGTCATTGTTCTGGACATGATAGTAGTGAATTTCGGGGCGGACAAACACGTGGTGCCAGACGTAATAGCGGATGCCGGCACCGAGATGTTCCATGAAGTGATGGCTGCTGTCGTAGTTGATGCAACCAGTAAAATTGCACTGAGTTATTTGCGGCAGGTAGAAACGCGTCGTGGAGATGCCGATTCCGCCCATTAGGTCGAGGCCGATTTTCTTGCCCAGACGGGGTTCATAAAGCGCGTTGAAGTCGGTCAAGATCGGACGGAAATTCTCTTGTGCGGCGTAAGCGCCCTGACTTGCCTTCCATGCGGTCTCCCAATTGAAGCCGATTCGCTTCTTGAAGACCACGTCAGCGCTGACGTTGAGCCAGGCGCCGCCCTTTTCCGATGGAAGAGAGCCGTTAGAAGCGGAAGACGATAGTAGAGTTCCGCCGCCGAACATAGCGTCCCCCTGCTGACCAGAGGCAAACTGAGCAAAGAACAGGAATGCCAACACAGGTACAAAAATCGCCAACTTTCTCAAGACAACCTCCTATCAGTTCGTGGTATGCGGTGAGATGCTCGCACGAAATCGGTAAGATGCACTTAACTCGCTAACCGCTCATCATAATTTCCGTGAGTTATTGATACAACTGGATCGTTGTGCATGTAAAGAAATGTCAAGAATCGCGCGCAATTTCGCACTTAAGGAGACATGTACCGCGTAGACGATGTAAACCCATACATTAGCAAAAGTTGCGCGGTCCAGAAGGAAAAATCTGAAAACCTGCAACTTTACTTGGGTTTCGTTCCGCCGCCAGGAGCGCGGATGTGGTCGAGGGCGATCGCTCCTCCGCCGAAAAAGATAAGAGCAAAAGCAAGAGCGGCAAGAGCGAGAGGAAATTCGTATCCGTGCTCACCCATCAGTCCGTTGTGCAAGTGAACTTTGGCGATGGCGACGGACAAATCGATACAGATGGCAAAAGCCGCCGCACGAGTGAACAGGCCGAAGAGAACGAGCAGGCCGCCGAAGAACTCGGCAAAGGCAGAAAGGTAGGCAGTCCAGCCCGGAAGTCCCAGGCTGGCGACGAATTGAACGTGATGGTGGAGTCCTCCGAAAACCTTTTGATATCCGTGACCGACCATGACAGCGCCAAGGGCCAGGCGCATGACGAAGAGCGCAAGCGGCTGCAGACGATCAAGGTAGCGCAAGTATGTCCTCCGGCAGAAAGAAAGACAGATAGATTACCGCAGCGGAACGGCGGTGGGAAGCATTCCTCCCAAGAGGGTAACGACAGGGTAATTCGTTTGGGACTTCGGAAGACACAACGATTGCGCGCGGGACAAACTTCTGGTAACGTTTTTTCGCCTAGGATATCGCGGCCGGTTGACATCGATGGCCACCGGTTCGCAGGTCTTGCGGGTCTTCCTTCGGAACCTTGAAATTAAATATTCAACTTACGCGCGTGGAATCGGCGGGCTTCGTGTTATCGCAGATAGGGTCCGGAGCTGGCTCCTCACTTCGTTCAAGAGGCGTTGTTTTCGGGAAGACAAACTGACGACAAAGTTTTCAATGGCCAGGAGGCCGTATGATTGGAATTTCGAATACTGAAAAAACATTGCGAAAGTTGGGAACGCTTCTGCTGATGATGGCAACTCCGATGTTTGTGCTGGCACAGCACAACAAGACGAGCGCACCCAGCAAACCGAGCGCGCCTGCCCATACGAGTGCGCCGCATGCATCGGCCCCGAAGGCGAGTTCGCCTTCGCATGGATCAACCCAGAGTCATGGTTCTACGGCCTCACACGCTGCGACGACGAGTCACGCCGGCACCACAAGCCACGGCGCGACGACGAGTCACGCTGGTACCGCAAGTCATGGTGCGACGACGAGTCACGCTGGAACCACAAGTCACGGTGCGACGACGAGTCATGGGAGCACAACGGCGAGCCACGGGAACACAACCGCAGGCCATGGGAACACGACGGCTGGCCATGGGAACACAACCGCGGGCCATGGGACGACGACGGCGGGCCATGGGACGGCGACAGCGGGCCATGGGACGGCGACAGCGGGCCACGGGAACGCGACGAGCGCTAGTCGTGGCACCACCCATCAGCCGGCGGGCACGAGGAACGTTAGTCTGAAGGGTGGAGGGACGGCGAGCGTCCGCGCCAACGGATCGATTCGTTCGATCAATCGCAACGGAATGAGCATCTCGCACGGGGTTCACGGCGGACGCACCGTGGTGAGTGAGCACAACGGAGCTCGCGTCGTCACCACGGGGCATGGCGGCTATGTGCAGCGTGCCTACGTATCGCGTGGCGGTCATTCCTACTACTCGCGAACCTTCTATGCCGGTGGGCGCTACCACGTTGGGCTCTATCGAGGCTACGGCTGGGGCGGACACACTTACTTTGGCTATTACCCGGGCGTCTGGTACCACCCCGGGTTTTATGGTTGGGGCTGGCATCCCTGGGGCGCGCCTCTTTACTGGGGCGTCGGGGCTTGGGGCTGGGGTGGAGCGCCGTGGTGGGGCTTCTACGGCGGTTGGTGGAACCCATATCCCGTTTATGCTGCGCCGTACTTCTGGCTGACGGATTATTTGATTTCTGAAAACTTGCAGGCGGCGTACGCGGCCAGGGCCGAGGCTAATGCGGATGCTATGGCAGCGGATGCGCAAGCCAGCGTTGGCGACAGCGGTGGTGGCGACGGAGGTGGGGGTGGTGGAGATGCTGCTCCGGCGCCCGCTTCGGGGGGAGTGGCACTAACGCCCGAAGTCAAGCAGGCAATTGCGGAGGAAGTGAAGGCGCAGTTGGCGGCGCAGGAGGCCCAGGCGGCGACCCAGGGCGGGGCTGCGGCTCAGGGTGGTGCGGCGGCTGGTGCAGCGCCCGCGCCAACCAACGCGAGCGACCAAACTCCTCCACCCGCATTGGATCCGGCACAGCGCACCTTTGTCGTGGACACTGATGTTACGGTGGTGGCGAATGGTCAGGAGTGTGGTCTCACTTCAGGCGATGTGGTTACGCGCCTGACGGATACTCCCGATCCCAACGACAACACCGTGAATGCCAGCATCTCAGCGACAAAGAAGGGGGACTGCGCTTCGGGAGCGACCGTGGCCGTCAAAGTGGATGACCTCCAGGAAATGTACAACCACTTCCAGGAGCAGATCACCGACGGCATGGGCGAACTTGCCAAAAAGCAGGGCACAGGTGGTATGCCGAAGGCACCGGACACGGGAACCCAGGCGTCTGCTCTACCGCCTCCTGCGCCGGATACAACCGCGGCGAAGACTCTGCAGGACCAGCAACAGGCGGCTGATCAGACCGAGACCCAGGTTAAGCAGGAGACTGCGGCATCGGCTGGCGGCGGCTCGCAATAGGGTAAGACGCGTCACTGAGCACACGGAGCGTCGCCTTCGGCGCTCCGTGTTTTTTCCTTTTTTCGTTCTTCATCGGCTTTCACGAAGCCTGGCAAAATTGAGCTTTGAAAGCCGCACGGAGGGGCTGATGATGTCGAAGAGAATCCACCTTCTCGTTCCAGTTATCGCGGTTATGACGGTCGCAGTATGTGTGTTGCCGCCGGCCAGCGCACAGGCTCCCACACTGCAAGAGCAACTCGCCGCGCAGTACAAGCTGGTAAAGATGGGATCGGATACCAGCGGATACTCCGTCGTTGATAAGGGCACGCTGCTGGCTATTCAAAAAGGTGGAATTCTCGGCGTTCCCTACGGCGATGCCAACGTTCCTGCCACCAAGTACGAAGGCGGCGCGGTTAAGGGACCGAGCGGCCTATCGTTGATGGGGCGAAAATCTATCATGGGAAAATTTGGCAAGGAACAGACAACTCATCTTTTCCAGGTGGGCGACAAAGTGTATCCCATGAAGATTGATGTGAACGTCGCCAAAGATGCCGTAGCCCTGAGCGTTGTCGCTTGCGACACCTGCAATAAAACCGATCCTCCGACCTACAACAAGGCGCAAGTCGTCTTCCAGTTTCCCAAGGGTACCTTGGCGACGGCGAGCGCCGGTCAAGTGGAAGATGTAATCGGACAGTTGCTTGCCATCAGCAGTGACGACGCGCAGCAAGCCGGAGATCAGGGTGCGCAGCAACAGCAAGGTGGAGATCAGGGAGGCCAGCAGCCGGCCGCTCAGCAACAACCCGCGGCACAGGAACAACCAGCGGCCGAGCCCCAAACCATCGAAAAGGGGCAGACGCCGGACCAAGTCGAGGCTGCTATGGGCAAGCCCGACAAAATCGTGAACCTCGGATCGAAACAGATTTATGTGTACAAGGATCTGAAGGTGACTTTCCTGAACGGCAAAGTTTCGGATGTGCAGTAAGTCGGCAGCGTTGCGAAGTAGATTTCACTGCAGCTTGGCATACTCAGCCTTGGCTTGCTTCAGGATGGGGATGTCAGGGTCGGCGTCTCTCCAGATATTGAAGAAGTCCTGATAGGCTACTCTCGCTTTGGCTGTATCACCAGCCATCGCCCAAGCCCGGCCGATTTGCAGATGCGCCAGCGCTTGGGTAACAAAGTTCACGGCGATGCCCGGGTGATCCAGTAATTTCTGGAACTCGGCGGCGGCGTTTCCATCGTGCGCAAAAAGATAGGCTTGGCCACGCAAGTAAGCAGGGTACAAGTAGTTGATGTACGTTCCAGCAGTACCCAGTTCGTAGGGAGCGGCGGGCTCCAAATCCACCAGTGCCTGAGACGAATTATTCTTGCCAAGTTCGATGGCGGCATTGATGGCCGGGAGCCAGTAAAGCTTTATCAGGGTGTTGGTCGGATAGTCCTTCTCTAGTTCTTCGGCCAGCGCTTTGGCTCGGGGAGTGTCACCGGCACGCGCCAGCGTAATGGTTGCCGCGGTCTTCACGTCCCTGCCAGCAGACAGTGCCAGGCCTGCCGCGACTCCCTGCCTCGCCAAGGCCACGTTGCCTATCTCCGCTTCGCGAAGCGCAGCGTTGATCTGCCAGATGGCTGCGGTTTCTTTGGAGTCGTTACGTATGGCCGAGTCCACGGCCCGCCGCGTGAACTCGCGTGCCTTGCTCATCCTTCCGTAGTAAGCTTCGGTATCCGACTGCAGTGACAGCAGCGAGTCCTCTTCTCCGGGCTTGCCCGCGCCCCATGCCAGTTGTTGCGCCATCTGCGCCTCATCTCCGCGCCGAAAGGCAAGCAGGTACATGTTCTCACGCAAACTCCCACCATCCAGCTTATGCGTCAGCGCGTCGTTGAATGTAGCCTTGGCTTCATCCAAGCGATTGAGCATCACGTACGTAAGCCCGAGATTTGAGTAGCCAGTGACACTGGGCGCAAGCCGTAACGCTTCTTGATCTTCTCCCAGGGCGTTCTCCATCTGGCCCAAGTTAAGGTAGACCCCGCTCAAGTTGCCGTGAGGAACAAAGTCACGTGGATAGCTGGCGATCCACATTTCGTATGCCTGCTCTGCCTTTTCCGTTTCTCCTCGAGATGAGAAATAGTTCGCCGTAATCCGCAGCTTCTCTCGTTCCGTAACCCGGTCGCGCAGTTGGTAGGCCTTCTCCCCAAATTCCATCGCTAATGATCGCTCGCCGAGATTGCCGTAGTTAACGCTCTGCGCGGCATAGGCCATGGCGAAATTCGGGTCGAGTTCAACCGCACGCTTCATAAATGGAATACTCGCGGAAGTCCCCTGCGTGCGGCCCGCCGTAATCCCCATGCTGTAGTTTTTCAGGGCTTCCAGAGACGATGTTGAGGCTTCAACCGGAACGTCAAATTTCTGCACCGACGGTAGCGACTCTCCCAGCCTGGCACGCAGGCTGGACGAGGTTCGGCTCAACGTCTTCAGAACATCTTCTTTGCTGCTAGCCTCGCCCTGTTCTTTGGCCAGGGTGTCGCCCGTGGTGCAGGCGACCGCGGTCAGATCAATCAGGTAGTGGCTGCCCATGCTGGAGATCGTTCCGCCGAGCAGGGCCTTGCTGCCCGTACGCAGGCAAAGCTCACGACCCACATCGATGGTTACACGCTCGCTCGCCGGATGGCCCATCATGCGTAAGGTCTCGCTGACTTTTCGATCAGAGAGCACATTCAGGAAAGGAGATTGGCCGAGTTCTACGGAGAGCGCCTGCTTGAGGGCATCATCGAAGACGCTATCCCCGGTAGTGTTGACGAAGTCGGCGAGCACAATGGTGTCTCTCTCGGTGAGACGATGCGCGGCCTGTTGCCGCGATCGATAGTAAAGCCCGGCTGTGAGGACGGCAGTTAGGGTGATGGCGACGAAAACCCAGCCGAGCTTCGCTCGGCGTGAACGGCCGGGAGCCTGCCCTGAGCCTGCTGAAGGGGCGGCCGTTCCCACATGAGTGGTTCCCACCTGCTCCGTGGTGGACATGGTTTGTGTGGGGACAGCCGCCCTCAGCTGTTCGGTCGAGCGCAGCTCGACTGCCGCTGTTGGCCCCGGGGCTGTGGAGCTTCGCTCGGCCTGGACGGTAGGGGCGGCCGTCCCCACATGGCCTGAGTCGCTGCTCACAGTCGCGATCCGTCCCGTCTCGGTATCGCGCTTCAGCCGCTGCATGTCGGCTCGCATTTCCGCCCCACCCTGATAGCGGAGATTGCGATCTTTCTCCAGCGCCTTGTTGATGATGTCTTCCAGCTTAGGCGGAATATTGCGGTTGAAACGAATCGCAGAAGGCGGATCGGAATTCAGTATGGCATTGAAGATCAGCGCAGTAGTTTCACCGTGAAATGGTAACACTCCCGTTGCCATTTCGTACAGAACTGTACCGAACGAAAACAGGTCGGTCCGAGCATCCAGTTCCTTGCCCTTGGCTTGCTCCGGGGACATATAGGCGACGGTGCCGAGCGTAGAACCGGGACTGGTGAGATGATCCGCGTCCACCGAACCTGTTTGCGTGTTAAGAAACGCAATCTTGCTCGAAGAACTCTCTGTAACCATGACCTTCGCCAGCCCGAAGTCGAGAATCTTGGCGTGCCCGCGCTTGGTGACGAAAATGTTGGCGGGTTTGATGTCGCGGTGCACGATTCCTTCTGCGTGGGCTGCGTCAAGCGCGTCCGCAATCTCGATAGCGAGCGACAGAATCAACTCGGTTTCCATCGGACGCCCGCCGATGCGATGCTTCAACGTCAGGCCATCCAAAAACTCCATGGCGATGAAGTGTTGACCCTCTCGCTCGTCAATCTCGAAGACCATGCAGATGTTGGGATGGTTCAGGGCGGAAGCAGCCTTGGCTTCCCGGCGAAATCGCTCGAGGGCCTGCGTATCTTCGGCCAAGCCTGCGGGCAGGAACTTGAGGGCCACAAAGCGGTCGAGCCGGGCGTCCTGGGCTTTGTAGACGACACCCATCCCTCCGCTGCCGAGTTTTTCAACGATGCGGTAGTGCGAGATGGTTTTGCCGATCACTGGGAGAGGCTACAGTTTTGGCGCGACCATATTAGGGGTCAATCTGCGGTCCGTCAATGTTTTGAGGCAGACAGTCGTGCGAGCCGGGGTTGACTCCCACGAAGCCGAAGTTAAACTCAGCCAAAACAGCAACTTGACCCAGCGACTTAGTACTTCAGTACCGTCTCTAGTACTTCAGTTACCGCCATTCGAGTGACCGCCTCAGCACCCTTGATGCGCTACCACATATTGTGTCAACCTAGCAATAAACCACAATATGTAGATTTACCTAGAAAACGGCCTTCTGGCCGATTCCAGAAAACCCGCACAAAACGCCGTAAAACGCGGAGATTTGCTTGGACGCGGGGCTTTTCGGGGCTGATATATGCTCGGAACACCGAAAGCCTACCGGACAGGCATGGGTGGCACGGCTCTTTCGTAAGTAGCGGCGAACTGAAGCGCGGAATTAAGTTCTGTTGGACAGGCAAGGAAACATGGCCGACTCACGGGAAGTGATGAACATTCGCCAGGCCTCCCAGTATCTGGGAGTGAGTCCGGACACGCTCTACAAGTACGTCGGGGAACAGATCATTCCCGCCTTCAAGCTGGGCAATCGCTGGCGCTTCAAAAAATCGAAGCTCGACCAGTGGATGGAAGAGAAGTCGAGCCAGATGGAGTCGGGGAGCAGGCACAAACCGAAGGCGGCATCCAAGGCTGCCGGGTCGTAGAAATTAAAAGGCCGGCGGGACGCTGGCGCAACAAAAGCACGGGAAAAGGCGGGCACACATGTTTGGAATGGGATCGAAGACGATAGTAGGTCTGGATGTGGGCTCTTCCAGCATCAAGGCAGTGGAGTTGAAGAAGAAAGGCGCGCAGATAGAAGTGGCGCACCTGGGCCTCGAACCGCTGTCCTCTGACATCGTTGTGGATTCGATGATCGTCGACTCAGGTACAGTCTCGAGCGCGATCGCAAAGCTATTCGCCGACTGCCTGATCAAAACCAAGTCGGTGGCGACGGCCGTCAGCGGCCACTCGGTGATCGTGAAGAAAATTTCATTGCCATCCATGAGCGATCAGGAACTCGCCGAGACCATCGAGAAGGAAGCGGCGCAGCATATTCCCTTCGATCTCTCGGACGTGAGTCTCGACTACCAGATTCTGTCGGAAGAAGCCGGCAGCCCGCAGATGGACGTATTGCTGGTGGCTGTCAAGAAGGACAAGATTTTGAACTACACCAACGTACTCTCGATGGCGGGACGAACCCCGGCTATCGTGGACATCGATGCCCTGGCGCTGCAGAACTGCTACGAATACAACTATCAGCCGGCGCCCGGCCAGGTGGTGGCGCTGTTGAACCTGGGCGCTAGCGTGATGAACATTAACATCGTGAAAGGGACGACGCCCCTGTTCCCGCGCGACGTCAGCGTGGGCGGGCACCAATATACAGACTCCCTCCAGAAGGAACTCGACCTGAATTTCGAGGACGCCGAAAAGCTGAAGTTGGGCGAGAAGGTTGGCACGGTAAGCGAGGACGCGAAAGCGCCGATCCTGCAACAGGTGACAGAGATCATCGTGCTGGAAATTCAGAAGACGTTCGACTTTTTCCGGGCGAGCGCGGCAGGCGAGCACATTGAAAAGATTTATCTGGCAGGCGGGTCGGCGAAGGTGCCGGGGTTGATGGAGGCTTTACGGCAGGAATTTTCGATGCCGGTGGAGTTGCTCAATCCATTCCAGCGCGTAGTGCCGCCAACGGACGGTCCAGGAGCGGAGTTGGTGGAGCAGAATCCAGGCCAGCTCGCCGTCGCCGTGGGCCTGGCTTTGAGGAGCTTTGAATCCCTATGATCAAAATTAATCTGCTCGAAAACTCCAAGGGGAAAAACAAACGTGGCGGAGGCGGTGTCGGGCCATCCTTGCCCTCGATGGAAATGGGCGACTTGGGTTCGCCCAAGCTGAAAGTCCTAATCGTGGTGCTCGTCGCCGGGCTATTGAATTTCGGTTACTGGTACCGGCTGGACCGGCAGGCTAAGTCAATCGCAGCGCAAATGCAGGCTGCCGAGCAGAAAAACCGCGAGCTCAGTGACGTGAAGGCGCGGTATCTGGAGCGCCAGACCCAGGCGAACAACTACAAGCGGCGGGTGGACGTGATCGATCAATTGCGTGCCGGCCAAGCCGGGCCGGTGAACCTGCTGGCGATGCTGGGCGAGACCGTGAATGGAACCGAGGCAATCTGGTTACGCAAGATGGATGCCACCGGCGCCAGCGTAAGTCTGGAAGGTACTGCGCTCAGTTCGGATGCGGTAGCCAACCTGATCGCGAACCTGCAGAAAACCGGATTCTTCAAGACGGTCGAGATGAAAGAGACCTTCCAGGACGATCAGATCAAGGACATGCAGGCGTTCCAGTTCACTCTGACCTGCGAGAAGGGGAAGTCGTAGAGGCAGACCTATGGCGACGAACTTTAACGAATTGTCGGGGCTGAAACAGTGGGGAGTGGTGCTGGCTGGAGCCGTGGTGGTGACGGCAGCGCTCTATTACACGGTGTTCAAGGGCCAGAGCGATAAGAACGCGGCAGCCGAACATGCTGTCCAGGACAAGGTTCGCGAGAACAACGAACTCGAGTCTTACCGGCCCAAGTTGAAGGACATGGAACGCCAATTGGCCAACTTGAAACAGCAACTGGAAATTGAACGGCGCATCGTACCCGACGAGAAACAAGTGGACACGTTCATCGAAACTATGAATGGCGAAGCGCAGAAGGCAGGTGTGGAGCTGCGGCGCTATTCCGCCCAGCCGGTCAGGGCCCAGGAATACTACACCGAGGTCCCGTTCGACATCGACCTGGACGGTCCGTATTACTCGATGCTGAACTTCTTTGACCGGGTAGGAAAGCTCGAACGGATCGTGAACGTCAGCGGCTTGATGGTATCGACGACGAAGAATGCCAGCGATGCCAAGGTGAAGCACCAGTACCAGTATGCGCCGAACGAGAGCGTGGCTGCGACCTTTACCGCTACCACTTTCTACAGTCACGACTTGAATCCGGGACCTGCAGTCAAGCCCGCAGGCGCGAAATAGGAATCGCTTATGAAGCTAACCTCAAGCATTTTGGCAGCGGCGATGATGACGGGCGCAGTCTGGGCACAGAATCCGAACATCATCAATAACGTCCAGGGTAAGATGACAGCCGTCCAGCAGAAGCAGACTGACGACTCGAACGCCGCGCTCGGGCTCTCGAGCGCGCCCACGTCAACTCAGGCAGCCAAGCCGGCAGCGGGTGCTCCAGCGACCACGGTGAAGCCGGCGCCGATGCCGAGCGCGAAGCCGGTTACGGTAGCCCAGTCAGGCACCTCGGCGAGTGCGATGACCGCTACTGCTCCCACGCCGAAAGCAGCAGCGGCAACAGGATCGACCCCGAACAACAAGCTTGAGCGGGTGAACGTCATTCGCCACGCGGACGATATTCAGATCGAGATTCACTCCCGCGACACCGTGATCGCACGAGTGAGCAAACTCAAGTCCCCCGAGCGCCTGCTGGTGGAACTACCAGCAACGGTGGTAGGGACCTCGCAGAGCAAGATTCCAGTCGATAGCGCCGGGGTCAAGGGCGTGCGTATCGCGATGAATGGGAAGATTCCTCCCACCACCAGCATCGTCGTGGATTTGGATCACACCCTCAGTTACGAGTTGACGCCCGGCCCCTCCGACAAGTTTGTTTTGACGCTGCATACGCAGGCAGTAGCAGTAACGAAGGCCACGCCGCCTGCAGCTCCGGTTACGACTCCCGCTCCTCAGGTTCAGACGAAGGCAGCCGCAGCCAAGCCGGCTGTGGTGCCACCCGTGCCGCCCGCGGCAACTGCAAAGGTCGAAAAGCCGGTTGTGGCGCCGACTGTGGCAACCGCGAAAGCAGTAAAGCAAACAACAGCACCAGCGGCGCCGAAAGTTGCGGTAGCGGCAGCCCCAGCGTCAAAGGCAGCAGCAGCCACCGTTGCGGCCAACAAAGGAACCGTCAAGCCTAAGCATGCCGCGGCGACGAAGATTGCGGCCGAAGAAAGTTCAGCCACACCTGCTTCGGTTGCCGTGGAAGCCTCCAAGCCGGCGCCGAAGCCGGAGGAGAAGAAATGGGCGATGAGCGGCAAGCGCGATCCCTTCTTCAGTCCGGTCGTGCAACAGGCTTCTGGTTCCGGTTGCTCGACGGGCAAGAAATGTTTGGAGATCGGACAGATCAATGTGCGGGGCGTGGTGAAGTCGGACGGCGGCTTCATCGCCGTGGTGACCAACAGTATGAACAAGGCTTATTTCCTGCACGAAAACGATCCCGTATTCAACGGTTACGTGATGCGAATCACGGGAGACTCCGTTGTGTTCCAGGAGACAGTGCAGGACAAGTTGGGCAAGCCGTTTACGCGCGAAGTCACGAAGCGGATTGTTACGCCGGCAGTCTAGCGGTTGGCGGCGGCGTACCGGGAAAGCCGGAGCGCGAAGAAATTGATTTCTAAGATTGATTTCAAAGAAGGACGCGCGGGTTCGGCCCGCGGGTCGGGGGAAGCGAAATGCGAAAGCAATTGCTGAGTGTATTCCTACTGTTGCCGCTGCTGGGGCTGGTAGCTTCAGCCGGGACGCCGGCATCACCGGCGGCTGGCCAGCGCAACGAACTGCAGCGAGTGAATGTAGTTCGCGGCACAGATGAGATCCGGGTCGAGATCAGCGCTCATGGCGCTGTGACGCCCAAACTGAGTGCCGCCGACTCTCCGGCGCGTCTTATTGTGGATCTGCCGGCAACCGTTATGGCGACCGGGCAGAGCCACATTCCAGTGGGGAATACTGGCGTGAAAGGCGTACGCATCGCCATGGACGGGCACCAGCCTCCGACCACTCGTGTGGTGATCGACCTGGAGCGCGCTTGCCGGTACAAGATGAATGCGTCTCCGGATGGAAAGCTGGTCCTGACGATTTATGCTGACCAGACCACCCATGCGGCGAATGCAACCGCAGCGGCCGAGACAGCTACGAAAGCAGACCCGACGACGCAGGCTCCCCTAGCCTTGAGCGCCCCCGCCCAGAAGGCCGATGCAAATCCAGCTTCCTCGAGCGACTTTGTTTTCGTCGAACCTACCTATGCGGCCAAGAAGGCGGATGACGCAGCCGAGCCCGCAGAACGAGCACAGGATGCGGCGGCAAAGTTTTCTGACAAGACCGCCGCAGAATTGCTGCCCGTGAGTATGAACGCCGCACAGGCGACGCAAAACACCACTTCCAGCACTGGCATCACGCCTGCGGTCAACCTGGCTGCGGAGCAGAAAGCGCAGGCAGCGCAGCAACCGGCTGCTGTCGGACCCCGGTACACCGGCGAACCGATTTCGGTGAATTTGAAGGACGTGGACCTGAAGGACTTCTTCCGTTTGATCCACGAAATCAGCGGCCTGAACGTGGTGCTCGATCCTAACGTGCACGGCACACTCACCATCGTTTTGGATGACGTTCCGTGGGACCAGGCGCTGGACATCGTTCTCAAGAACAACGATCTGGCACGCGAGTTGGAAGGCAACGTTCTCCGCGTCGCCACCGTCGACACGCTGAAAAAGGAAGCCGATGGACGGCGCGCCCAGGTAGAAGCGGAAGCGCTCGCTGTCGAGAAGATTTCGATTACGCGTTTCCTCAGCTACGCGCACGCCAAAGATGTGATGATTACGGTAAAGAAGTTCCTCTCGGTGCGCGGTGACGTGGTTGCAGACGAACGTACCAATGCGATTATCGTCAACGACATTCCCAAAGTGATCCCTGTGGTGGATCGCCTCCTTACCCAGCTTGATCGCAAGACTCAGGAAGTGGAAATCGAGGCACGGGTGGTGGCCGCCACCCGACAGTTCGCGCGCGATATCGGCACGCAGTTTGGCTTTGGCTGGGGCGATGGCCACAGCGCAATCGGCGGAAACGCCGGTGCCGGCGCCTCGCCAACGACCGTCAGCGGCGGCAGCCCTGGCTTTATCACAGTCCCGGGTACTGGATCAACTACTGGAAACTCAATTCCGTTGTTCTCCAACCTGGGCTCGACCGCACCCACCAGCGGCTTAACCTTCTTGAACGCCAGCAACACGGTGCGCATCGACGCAATCCTTTCACTCGCCGAGTCTCGCGGCTTGCTGAAGGTTCTGTCTCGACCGCGCGTAGTCACGCAGAACAATATTCAGGCGCTGGTAAAGCAGGGCGTGCGCGTGCCTATCGTTACCCAGGCACAGTTGGGTGGTCCTCCGACCGTGACTTATGTCGACGCCTTTCTGCGCTTGACCGTTACTCCGCAAATCACTTCGGAGAACACAATCTTCCTGAACGTGGACGTGGAAAATACCACGCCGAACTTCGGTCAGGAAGTGCAGGGTAACCCCGAATTAATCACGCAGCAGGCCACGACGCAGGTGCTGGTAACCGACGGAGGCACAGTCGTGATCGGCGGCGTCATCCAAACCCAGAACTCGATCAACATCGATCAGGTGCCGTTGCTCGGAAATATCCCGATCCTGGGCAACCTGTTCAAGCACGTTCAAGTTCAGACTTCCAACCAGGAGCTGATCTTCTTCATCACGCCGCGAATCATTCAGACGTAGAGCATCAGACGTAAACAGCGTCAGATCTAGCAGCGCAGTTGAAGATTTAAAAAGCCGCCGGCCCGACGAACCTGTCAGGGCTGGCGGTTTTGCTTTTGGGCAATTGGAGTCCTCCTCTGCCTGCTAAACTCAGCAGGCATGGATTTTCTTGCGCGCCAGAAGAAACTACAGCAGCAACTCGGCCCTGCCCGGTTCGATGCACTCCTAGTCAGCCATCTTCCAAACGTCCGATATCTTTGCGGTTTCACCGGGAGCACGGGTTTTCTCCTCGTCGGGGAAACGGGCAACGTTTTTTTTAGCGACGCCCGCTACACCAGGCAGGCGCACGAGGAGGTAAAGGGTGCGAGAGTAGTGATCTCGCGCAAGGCAGCGTTCACTTCCGTTGGCGAATGGATTAGAGCCAGCCGTCGAAAAAAGAGATCGACGGGATGGACGCTCGGAATTGAAGCCGAACATTTAACCCTGGCCGACAGGAAGCGGTTGGCAGATCTGCTGCCTTCCGGCCTTCGGCTCCGGAATGCGCCTGCACTGGTTGAGCGTGCGCGCATGGTGAAGGATGAGAATGAACTAGATCTCATTCGGGCGGCTGTGCAGTTGGGAGCCAGTCTGTTCGATCGCGCGCTCGAAGTATTGCGAGCAGGCACAAAAGAAATGGAAGTGGCGGCCGAGATGGAATACGCCGCGCGCCGGGCTGGTGCGGAAGCAATGTCGTTTCCGACCATCATTGCGTCAGGCGCGAGGTCGGCGTTGCCCCATGGCAGGGCCACGCCTCAACCCGTCGCTCCGGGAGGATTCGTGGTGTGCGATTTCGGTGTTATACTCGCTGGTTATTGCTCGGATCAGACCCGCACTGTATGGGTGGGGGCATCTTCAAACGCGAATAGAAAAGACGCGCGCCAGGCGTACGAGTCGGTAAGAGAAGCGCAAGAGGCTGCGATTGCGGCGGTTCGTCCTGGTGTAAGCTCCGAAGAGGTCGATGCGGCAGCCCGCAAGGTATTGCGGAAAGCAGGGTTGGGGCGATATTTTACTCATTCGACTGGGCACGGCGTAGGTCTTGAGATTCACGAACTGCCCAGAATCGCTGCCGGACAGAAGGAAACGCTGGAACCCGGAATGGTCATCACCATCGAGCCGGGAATATACTTCCCCGGCAAATGGGGCGTGAGAATCGAGGACATGGTAGCCGTCAACGAAAACGGCTGTGAGGTGTTGACTCCGACCCGTAAGGATTTCTTGGCAGTTTAGTCTTCTTAAAGGTGTTTCGAAGGCGGGTTTTGGGAAGGACACGGTTTGGTGACCCTGCCCTGAGCGGAGCCGAAGGGTGCCACCTCGGAGCCCGAATATTTGCGGCTTTAGCCGCTGAGGGACGCTCCTCAAACCATGAAGTCTCCGCCTCGGTTCTGCACGGGCCGCGGCAAGCGGTCCTACCATATTCGAATGAATCAAAAAGAGCTGAAAGAACTCATCGAGTTCTTAATAGAAAAAGACATTGCCGAATTTGAGTTGGAGCGCGGCGACGTCAAGGTAAAGATCAAGCGGGCCGGTGAGCACACCGTCGTGCATACGCACGCGGAAATGCCTTACGTGGCCGCGCCCGGCCAGGAATCGAGGCAAGCTTCCGCCGTGCCTCCCGCTCCAGCGCCGCCTTCGACGACCGCGATTCAACCGGCGCCGGAAGAGAACCTCCACATCGTGAAGTCTCCCATCGTCGGAACTCTCTACGAAGCGCCGTCGCCCGGCGCGCCGCCATTTGTGAAGGTCGGGGACGTGGTGGAGGTTGGCCAGGTATTGTGCATCGTCGAAGCGATGAAACTGTTGAACGAGATTGAATCGGATGTAGCCGGCGAGATCGTAAAGAAGATGGGAAGCAACGGCCAGCCAATTGAATATGGGCAGGAGTTGTTCGCCATCCGGGCGAAATGAGCCCCGCAGTTCCTTTGGAGCCGGGCCAAGCCGCGCTGTATGTATGGCCATTTCAAGCTGACAGGAACAGTTTCCAACCCATGATGTCCCCAAAGAACGGCAAGCTGAGAGCCCGCGGCTGAGAGCTGAAAGCTGATTCATGTTTAAGAAAATCCTGATTGCGAATCGCGGAGAAATCGCTCTGCGAGTCATCTGCGCATGCAAAGAACTGGGCATCCGCACGGTTGCTATTTACAGCGAGGCCGACCGCCATTCCTTGCCGGTACGCTTCGCCGACGAGGCCATCTGCATTGGCCCGCCGCAACTAGCCCTCAGTTATCTGAATATCCCGGCCGTGATCAGCGCGGCCGAAATCGCGAATGTGGATGCCGTACATCCCGGCTACGGATTGCTCGCAGAGAATGCCAACTTTGCCGAAGTGTGCGAGATCAGCGGGATCAAATTCATCGGGCCGCGCCCGGAAGTCACACGGCTGATGGGAGAAAAAGAAAAAGCCCGCGCCGCAATGAAGCGAGCGGGCGTGCCGATTCTGCCGGGATCGGATGGAATCATCGCCTCGGAAGGCGAGGCCGTGGAATGGGCGCGGCAGGTGGGCTTTCCAGTGATCGTCAAAGCATCCGCAGGCGGCGGCGGACGCGGCATGCGCATTGTGCACAACGAAGAAGAACTGCCGGCATTGTTCAAGGCCGCGCAATCAGAGGCTGCGGGAGCATTCGGCAATGGCGACCTCTACATGGAAAACTACGTTGAGCACCCGCGCCATATTGAGTTTCAGGTGCTGGCTGACGAGCACGGCAATGTGGTCAGCCTGGGAGAACGTGAGTGTTCAATTCAGCGGCGTCATCAGAAGCTGCTGGAGGAGTCTCCTTCCACCCAGGTTTCGCCGGAGCTGCGCGATCAGATTGGCGCCGTTTTGTGCACATCGCTGGCGGAGATCGGTTACACCAACGCAGGGACAATCGAGTTCCTCATGGACCGGGATCGTCGGTTGCATTTCATCGAAATGAACACGCGAATCCAGGTGGAGCATCCGGTCACGGAGATGGTCACGGACGTTGATCTGGTGAAGAGCCAAATCATGATCGCTGCCGGTGCGCATATGAGCGAAGTGCTGCAAGGCCCGATTGTTTATCGTGGGCATGCCATCGAGTGCCGCGTCAACGCGGAACATCCTGAAAAGTTCACTCCTTCGGCCGGTAAGATCACAGCGTTTAATCCGCCCGGAGGCACGGGCGTCCGGGTGGATACCGCAGCCTACGCGGAGGGCGTAATTCCGCCGTATTACGATTCACTGATCGCCAAGTTAATTGTGCGCGGCAAGGACCGGGGCGAGGCGATCTCGCGGATGAGCCGGGCGCTGGAGATGTTTATTGTCGAAGGAGTGTATACAACGATTCCTCTGCATCGAAAGATTCTGGCTGATCCGGACTTCCGAGCAGGGAAGTTTGATACGGGGTTTATTGAGAGATTCTTGGCGAGCAAAGTAGCTGCGGAGCCGCTAAGCAAATGAAGGGAATATTGTTTTGCGTTTATTGCCCTGTCGGGAAGTGGGGTGAGGCAATGCAAGCGACCGCAAATAGTCCCAATTTGTTCTCTTTGGTAGTTCCCGCGGTATCCGGGTTTGTCGGCGTAGTCGTCGGGGCCTGGTTGAGCGCTTGGTTGAACGCAAGAAGGGAGAAGGGGCAGCGTCGCTACGCGTTCAGAGAGCGACAGCTACAGGATTTCTATTCCCCTTTGCTAGGGCTTCGAACGGAAATCTCTTCTCGCAAAGAGATGCGGGGCAGAGTTCATGAACTGGCCTACTCCGAGTGGCAAAAACTTGCTGATAAGGCTGGCCAGAGTCCTGATTCTGACGCGCCAGCGGAACTTTACAGGCAGCGATGGCCACATTATGAAAAGGCGGGCAAATATGACGAAAGGAAACTCCCAGAAGAACTCATACCAACCTACCGTAAAATGCTCTCGATCTTCCGAGACAACCTTTGGCTCGCGGAGCCGGAGACTCGCCCGTTCTTAAGAACACTCTTGGAATTTGTGGATGTTTGGGAACGATGGCTAGCAGATAGCTTACCTGTGGAGGTCCTAGCTAAACTTGATCGCCAGTATATGGGCGGGATCATCTTCAGCGGCAACCTGGTCTTACCTCCAGAGGTCCTATCTAAAATGGATTTCAGCGAATCCAAACTGCAGCCCTTTTACGATCACTTGGAAAGCAAGCATGATGAACTTCGCAAGCGTCTCTCGGGCGGTTCCGTCTGACACATGGCCATTGACTTTCCACGCCTCTATGCGATCGTCGACGCTGCCTGTTTTCCCGAAGCCGCAGAAATGTTCACCGCCGCGGAACAACTTGTAGCGGGGGGCTGTACGCTGCTGCAATACCGCAACAAGAGCGGGAATGCACGCGTGATGCTGGAGCAGGCGCGGGAATTGCGCAAGCGTTTCGGCTCCCACCCTTTCGCAAAGGACGCGAAAGGACGGGGCACCCGAGTTTCGCGGGCAAGAGTGCCCGCGCCACACCTTCCTGCGCCGCACGTACCAAAAATCATCATGAACGACCGCGCAGACCTGTGCCTGGTTGCCGAATTTGACGGCGTGCACGTCGGGCAAGATGACCTCTCGCCGGAGTCCGTTCGAGCCATCGTCGGAACCAGCCGCTGGCTCGGTGTTTCGACGCACAATCCCGAACAACTGCAGGAAGCGGATCGAACTTCGGCAGACTACCTCGCCATCGGTCCCGTATTTTCAACTACCAGCAAAGACCGGCCTGATCCGGTTGTGGGACTCGAAGGGGTGCGCCGCGCGCGGCAATTGACCCGAAAGCCCCTCATTGCCATAGGCGGAATCACGCGCGCCAACGCCGCCACGGTGATTGAGGCAGGGGCGGACTCCGTCGCGGTGATATCTGATTTGTTACTGGATCCCCGCAAATCAGCAGAAGAATTTTTCCGCATCTTGAGGTAAAGTCAGTTGACCTTGGGTTCGGCTCGCCAAAATGACCTCAGGGGCTAAAGCCCCGATAATTGGCGAGTCTTTACGGCACCCTTCGGCGCGCTTCGCTTGCTCAGGGCAGGCTAAGAACCGAAGCCATGCCCTTCCCGTTCCACTCCAAGGCAAAATGTGTGGTGCTGCAGGAGGCCTCCTGAGTACACCGACGACGCAACCGGTTGCGGGCAGCGACTGGGAAATTCATAGCCATCAGGATCAGGAACTGATCAAAGGCCTGGGCCTGACCAGCGCAACCATGCTGGTCATGGGCTCGATGATCGGGTCGGGTATCTTTATTGTTTCGGCAGAGATTGCTCGCGAAGTCGATTCACCCGCGCTCCTGATTGGTGCGTGGGCGGTGGCTGGATTCATGACCATCGTCGCCGCGCTCAGTTACGGCGAACTCGCGGCCATGATGCCGCGTGCCGGTGGCCAGTACGTTTACCTCCGCGAAGCCCTCGGGCCTTTATGGGGCTTCCTTTACGGCTGGACGCTCTTCCTGGTAATTCAAACCGGAACGATTGCGGCTGTGGGCGTGGCTTTCGGCAAGTTCCTCGGCGTTTTCTTTCCTGCCGTTTCATCTTCTCACTGGATTCTGCATCTCTGGAAAGTTCCGCCGATTCCTCTCGGTCCCATGGTTCTCGGCAACATGGACGTAGGCATCAACACGCAGAACCTGGTCGCCATGCTGCTGGTGATCTTCCTCTCAGTGGTGAATATCTTCGGTTTGAAAACTGGAGCGCTCATTCAAAATGTATTCACCACGGCCAAAGTCTCGGCACTCCTGGGGTTGGCATTGTTCGGATTAGCTCTGGGACGAAATGCCCAGGCGTTGAGCGCGAACTTCATGGGGAATTTTTGGCACAATGCTGGACTAAGTGCGCAGCATGCTGTGCAAGTCGGAGTTGGCGGTCCGGTTGTGATGGTTGGCACACTTACGATTCTTGCAGTGGCGCAGGTGGGCTCGCTGTTCTCCGCCGACGCGTGGAACAATGTGACCTTCACCGCTGGCGAAGTAAAGAATCCCAGCCGCAATCTGCCTCTGTCGCTGGCTCTGGGCACAGGCGTGGTGATCGTCCTCTACATTGCCTGTAATTTTATTTATCTGATGGCGCTGCCTCTGGATGGAACGGCCGGAGCAGCAACGATTCTCGGGCGTGGAATCAAATACGCCGCCGAAGATCGTGTGGGTACCGCCGTGATGACCCAGATGTTCGGCGCCCTTGGGGGACTGCTGATGGCGGCGGCTATTCTGATTTCCAGCTTCGGCTGTAACAACGGCCTGATTTTCTCCGGTGCGCGCGTCTATTACGCCATGGCTAAGGATGGTCTCTTCTTCCGCAGCGTCGCCAAACTGCATCCTACATACAAAACGCCAGCGGTTTCGCTGATGGTGCAGATGGTCTGGGCATGCTTGCTCTGCATCTCCGGCAGCTATGGACAGCTCTTGGATTACATTATTTTCGCGGTGCTGGTGTTTTACGTTTTGACGATTGTGGGACTGTTTGTGCTGCGGCGCACGCGTCCTAACGCTGAGCGGCCATACAAGGCGATCGGTTACCCGGTGCTGCCAGCGATTTATATTGTGATGGCTTTGTTCATTGATGTCGTACTATTGCGCTACAAGCCGCAATTCACGTGGCCGGGGCTGATTGTGGTGCTGCTCGGCATTCCGGTTTATTATGCCTGGTCGAGGAGGTCGCTACGTGGCAACCCAACTGAGTCCGCCTAAGAGCCAAGGAGAAACCAAGCGGATGCCGAATCTGTTCGCAACCAAGCCGCTGAACCTGTTGATGGAAGAGGCCCGCGAAACGGGCGAGCACAGCCTCAAACGTACGTTGGGGGTTTTCCAACTCACTGCGCTGGGCGTGGGCGCCGTTATCGGAGCGGGCATCTTTGTCATGGTGGGGCTGGGGGCGCAGTATGCCGGTCCCGGACTCACCCTGTCGTTTGTTCTCTCCGGCTTGGGATGCGCGTTTGCGGGCCTCTGCTATGCCGAGTTTGCGGCGATGATTCCGCTGGCCGGCAGCGCCTACACCTACGCCTACGCCACGCTGGGCGAGTTGCTCGCCTGGATTATCGGCTGGGACCTCACGCTCGAATACGCCATGGGCGCCAGCACGGTTTCCTCGGGATGGTCAAACCACTTCATCGAACTGCTGAACATCTTCCACATCAAGATGCCGCTATGGCTTGCTTACGATCATTGGACGGCGCTGAAAACCGCAGAGAAGATTGTGGCGCGGCAGATGGCGGTGGCCGTGGACCCGTCGTTGGTCCCCGGAACGCAAACCTTCCTCGATCGAATTAGTGCGATCATGAGCGCGCAGTCGCCGGAGTTGCTGCAGCGGGCGCATGCTCTGCTAGCCGCGCCACACATGTTCGGGATGGAGTTCGGTTTTAACCTGCCGGCCTTCATCATCGCCCTGGTGATCACTGCGATTCTGGTCGTCGGCATCAAAGAGAGCGCGGAATTTAACACCGGGATCGTCGTGATCAAAGTTTCGGTGGTACTTTTTGTGATCGCTCTGGGCGCTCGCTACATCAACACCGCCAACTGGGGTACGGACTGGCACTCCTACGCACCGAACGGCTTCGCCGGGATCGGCGCTGGCGCCGCTTACATCTTTTTCGCCTACATTGGTTTCGATGCAGTCTCCACCACCGCACAGGAAGCTAAGAATCCACAGCGCGACTTGCCCATTGGCATGATCGCTTCGCTGGCGATCTGTACCGTCTTGTACATTGCTGTAGCCGGCGTGCTGACGGGGATGGTGCGCTGGCAGGAAATCAACATCGAGGCGCCGGTTGCGGTTGCGTTTTTGGATCGCGGTCTTTCTACCGCGTCACACATCATTACGCTGGGCGCGCTGGCGGGACTGACCAGCGTGATGCTGGTGATGTTGCTGGGGCAAACGCGAGTGCTCTACTCGATGGCGAACGATGGACTTTTGCCCAAGAAATTCTTCGCTGCCGTGCATCCCAAGTTCCGCACTCCGTGGAAGAATACGATTCTGGTAGGGCTGCTGGCGGCGGTCGTGGGCAGCGTGACGCCGATCGACGATATCGGAAAAATGGTGAACATCGGAACGCTGCTCGCGTTCGTAATCGTTTCGATTTCCGTCATGGTGTTGCGCCGTACAAATCCCGCCCAACCCAGGCCGTTCCGAACTCCGTGGGTGCCGCTTGTGCCAATCCTCGGAGTGATCTCAAACGGCTACATGATGTATAAACTCGGCTGGGTGAACTGGGCGCGGCTGATTATCTGGCTCGTCATCGGACTGATCGTGTACTTCGCCTACAGCGTAAAACACAGCCGGGTGCAGGGTCTGCAGTCGGGAGCGAAAGGCAGCCGCTGATCAAGAGCTAACAGCAAATAGTTCGATGGGCTCTCCGCAAGGCGCGGAGGGCCTTTTTGTTTTATAGTCAGTCATTGGCCGCTGGTCGTTCGCCCAGTAGTTTCTGCTGATATCGAAATTAGAGAGCATTTGCTAACGACTGACGACGAACGACCAACCATCTCCAATGAAAATCGTGACAGCAGCAGAAATGCGGGCCATTGACCGCGCCACCAACGAGCGCTTCGGCGTTCCTTCGCTCACGCTCATGGAAAATGCTGGTGCGGCCGTGGCGGACTACGTGCTCTCACATCACTCTGCCTCCGAACGCATCGTGGTTTTCTGCGGCAAGGGGAATAACGGCGGGGATGGCTTCGTGGCAGCGCGCCGGCTGCATGACCAAGGGAAAAAAGTTCAGGTGATTCTGCTGGCTGACCCGAGCGATCTCCGTGGCGATGCATCGATCATGTTTAGTAAGTTGCCGCAAACCCCCATTGCAATTCGATCCGCCGAAGAGTTCGACAATGAGCGCGTGCGGCTCGCCCTGCAGGCGGATCTGTATCTGGATGCGATTCTTGGCACTGGCTTCAAGCCGCCGGTTGGTGGACTCTATGCGGAAGCCATCGCGTTGATGAGTGATAGCCAGGTTCCAGTGATTGCTGTGGACATTCCTTCGGGCGCGGATGCGGACGCAATGGGACCGCAAGCCGTGACGGTTGCTCGTGCAGACGCTATCGTCACTTTCACCGCGCCGCGTCCGGCACACGTGTTCGGGTCGCTGACGAAGGGGCCGACCGTAGTCGCCAATATCGGTTCCCCGGACGAAGCGATCGTTTCCGGCCTGCAACTGAATGTGATCACCGCGCGCGATGTTGCTCCGCTGATCGGACTCCGTCCCCCCGACTCCAACAAAGGCAGCTTTGGCCACGTCTTGATGATCGGCGGATCACTGGGAAAAGCCGGATCGGTGGCGATGGCCGGGATGGCCGCACTGCGAGCGGGCGCGGGGCTCTCGACGGTAGCGACGCCCAGGTCTGTGCTCGGAACCGTCGCGGGATTCCATCCCGAGTTAATGACTGAGCCTTTGTCGGAGACGAACGCGGGCACCATCTCGACCAGCGCGCTCGATCAAATCGAGGGGCTTGCAAAAGGCAAGAACGTGCTCGCGATCGGGCCTGGGATTTCGCGTGATCTGCAAACTGCGGAGTTAATGCGAAACTTGATTGCCAAACTCAAAGTTTCAACCGTTCTTGATGCCGACGGCCTGAATGCGTTTGAAGGCCGCGCCGATGAGTTGAACGGAAAGGCTCGCACGCTGGTGATTACCCCTCATCCAGGAGAAATGGCGCGGCTGGTGGGAGGCACAATCGCCGGCGTGCAGAACGATCGATTAGCCGTGGCGCGCGAGTTCGCCCGCGAGCATGAATTGATTGTCGTGCTCAAGGGATATCGCACGCTGGTCGTGAAGCCGGACGGCGAAGCCTGGGTCAATACTACGGGCAATCCTGGCATGGCCACGGGCGGTACGGGGGACATTCTTACGGGTCTGGTTGCGGGGATGATCGCGCAGCATCCGAAGGATGCCTTCATGGCCGTGCTCGCTGCAGTGCACCTGCATGGACTTGCCGGCGACGTAATGCGCGAAAGCGTCGGCGAACATTCGCTGGTCGCCACCGACCTTCTCGCGGGATTGCCCGAGGCGTTCCGGCGCACGCGGCAGGCCGAGTTCGATAAGTTAGTTTGCTGGTGAGCGATTGGTATTTTCGTACTGAAATGATCGGGAAGAAAATACCCGTGATTGCGACTGGGATGATTGCGACCTGGGATGATTGCGAATTGGGACATTATCTTGTCAGTACATGCTTGCTTATGTGCATGGCGCAGCAGAAGTTAGCCGTCCCAAGACCCGCGTCTGGCACGGGAATTGGGACATCTGCTTCCGTAATCTATTACCGTCCAAGGGGTCGTGCGATAGTGCGAAGGTTATGACCCACTTCCCCCAACCGCACCCATCGCGGCGCGCGGCCCGGGTCCAGCTAGGCGCATCTGTCCTAGCTGCGATCCGTTTAGAAGATGGCCGGCGCACAAAGGCTAAACTTCACTCCATTTCAGCAACTGGCGGACTGCTGCAACTGCCGCGTTCGCTCGGGCAAGGCGCCTTCGTCGAACTCGCGTTTCAGACCCAATCGGGCCCCGTGCGCGGCATGGCCGAGATGCTGACCCCCACGCGCAAAACCACGGATGGTGTGCTTCAACCTTTCCGCTTCGTTGCACTCGACGACGATGATAACCGCCGCCTGCGGACGTCACTGGACCATGTCGTGGACCGAAGTTGGCTAAGCAAATCGTCGGTCTTGAACGTGCCGCGGACGATCTAAACCGTTGCTGGAAAGCTCATTTTTGTACTTTATTTCGGGTGGCGCAGCGCTTCAGCGCTGCGATTGCCAGCCTCTTTTTCTTCACCGGCTTTATAGACCGCGTGAGAGCTGGCTTTTAACAACTCCGGTGGAGTTCCATCACTGATTTTAGCTGCGAAGCGGCGGCAGAATGCAGCCCACGGCGCAAGCCGTGGGTAGGAAGTGGGGAAGGAACAAGCCCCGGAGGGGCGAAAGAGTGGTTCTCACGCACACTCTTTAGCCCCTGCGGGCTGCGGCACTCTCTCGCTATACTGGTCATGTTTTTTCCTCCATGGATACGACCAGTCGAGCAATGACGCGAGAAGTTAGCACACACTCTGCTGAAGAGACAATCGCCTTCGGCCGCACACTTACGGAGTTGCTGGCTCCTCCAAAGATCGTTCTACTACGGGGCGATCTCGGAGCGGGTAAAACCACGCTGGTTAAAGGAATCGCCGCGGGATTCGGAGCGGCCGAAGAAGATGAAGTCACCAGCCCCACCTTTACGCTGGTGCATGAATATCGCGGAGCGCGCGCCAATCTTTACCACATCGATCTCTACCGCGTCGACACTCCCCGCGAACTGCAAACGCTGGGACTGGATGATTTGCGGGCCGACAACAGCATTTTGCTGATTGAGTGGGGAGAGAAATTTCCGCGTTTTCTGCGAGAGAGGGATATGGAGATTTCTCTGGAGCGCGAAGGGGAGAATGGACGTCGGATCAGAATTGCTGCCTAGCGGCTCACCTCTCTCGTTTGCAGGTTCGGGATGGTGCGTGCTAACGCCTTGGTTACAACAATAATTCCTTCGCTCGATTCGTTGCCTGTGACCAATATCCCTTAAAGTGATAACTCTCTAATGAGGGAAGGATCTGGAACGGGTCTCCTGATTGGATGTTCAAGCGAAGGTGAACGCTTGGTCAGATCCGTTCCTGGCTGCGAATCCGGCATTCGACCGTGCTCCACGACGAAGCGCCGAAATTCTTTTGGCGTCATGTGTCGCGCTTCGCGAAAGCGCCGGTTGAAGTTGGACAGATTGGAAAATCCCGTTTCTGATGCGATCACGCTGATCGGCCGCTCTGTTTCCACAAGCAGCATGCATGCACGCCCGATCCGTAACCTGCCTAGATAATCGCTGAAATTCTCTCCGATATGGCGCACGAACAGTCGATGCAGTGATCGCGCCGACAGGTTCGCCAACTTGCAAAGCTCCTTGAGTCGAATCCGATCATCAAACTTCTGATGCAAACGTTCCAGCACGCGAGCAAGTTGTCGGGATTCGCTGGACGACTCCGGCCTGGTTGCTGTTTGGGTCGCCAGCGGCATTGCTTCGGTGTCGGCCAATTCGCACAACAACTCCTGTGCCGCGTGCAGCCGTTTCAGCGGTGACTCGGAAAGCAACTCAGGCAGGCGCGATTCCATCTTGGCTGCCGCCTCCACCGGAAAACTAAGGCCTGCGCCAGATCGATTGATCAGCTTGCGCAGTGGAGCGATCTCACGACATGCATCCGCGGCTTTGAGCGCCCATTCTCTTGTGAACCAGACGACGAGAGCGGTGTGCGGAAGAGACTCATTGATGGCCGCAGTCGACGCCCAGGTGTGGGGCATATCCGAGGGCACTAGAACCAGGTCCTGCGCGTCGTAATGGGCAATGTGATCGGCGATGAAACGCCAGCCGCAGCTATTCAGCGTTAGCGTCAGTTCATACACCGGATGGTGGTGCCATTCAAAGGGAATGGAAGGTACCTGACGGTGATAGATACGAATCGAGCAGCCCTTGGGAAAAGTTACGTGTTCAAACTGGCATCTCATCTCGATCTCCCCAATTCAGACATCACAGGCCCATGCTGTGTCCGAATAGTATCAATAATTGACCTTTCCTGGTCATCCACGATTTTCGTAACCCCGTAGACTCGCTTGGTCGGTGCTCAGAAGAGCTACGGCTCAGTCCGGCGAACCCGAGAAATACGAGGATTCAAAAGCCATGTCCTTACTTATCGAAAATCTGCCGGAGGCTATTCGTAGCTCGAAGGCAAGTCTGCGGAAGGCACTCCCAAACTATTCCGAAGTCTTCCACGAGGTCGAAGCTGAAATGCGCCGCAAGATAGCGCAAATTGTAAGGGAACGCGAGGCGGGCGAGGCCGTAATTCCTATCCTGCAATATGACGAGATCGTCAGCGGAGCTGTGACTCCGAAGGCCACCGCGGCAATAAGAGAGCGTGGTGCGTGCGTCATTCGTGGCGTTTTTCCAGCTCAACAAGTTCGCGACTGGGATGACGAGATTGGTAAATACGTCGAAGTAAACGGCTTGGATGAAAAACTGATGCATCGCGCTGAGGACAAGTACTTCGGCACGCTGGCCTCAGCCAAGCCACAAATCTATGGAATTTACTGGTCCCGTCCTCAGGTTATGGCTCGCCAGTCTGAATCGCTCACTCGCGCCCGCGTCTTTCTGAACAAACTGTGGAAGTCAGAAAGCGACGGCCGCGTACTCTTCGACCCGGAACAAACACCGGTGTACGCCGACCGCATTCGCCGCCGTCCTCCGGGTTCCGCATCGCTAGGACTTTCGCCCCATGTCGACGGAGGATCGGTTGAGCGCTGGCTTGACGAAAACTTCCGTAAAGTCTACCGACATGTCTTCTCTGGCAATTGGCGGGAATACGACGCATTCGATGCAGCCTATCGTCCGGACGTGCAGGAGATTCCCTCTCCGGCTGTTTGCTCAATGTTCCGTACATTCCAGGGTTGGACCGCGCTTACGCGGCAGGGCAAGGGAGACGGCACCCTGCAGTTGATTCCCGTTGCCAACTCCATGATGTACATACTGCTGCGTTCGCTTCAGGATGACGTAGCTGAAGACGACTTGTGCGGAGCACAACCGGGACGTGCACTGTCGGTTCACCCCACCTGGCACACGGCCCTGGTTGACGGGCTTACATCGATTCCGTTGATGCAGCCGGGCGATGCCGTGTTCTGGCATTCAGACGTAGTGCATTCGGTTGAAGATGCGCACAATGGCGAGGGCTACAGCAGCGTCATGTATATTGGCGGCACCGTTGGATGCGCTAAGAATACGGCATATCTTCCCGGGCAATGCGCTTCCTTCCTCGCGGGCAAGACACCCCCTGATTTCCCTGCCGACAACTTCGAAGTCGATTTTGTTGGCCGTGGCACTGAGGTGGACTTGACACCTCTTGGCAAGAGTCAGCTCGGGCTCTCGTAACGGAATTGAATCCTGCGGCGCTCGATCACCGCCGCAGGATTCTATCTATCAATCTGGTTCCGGAATGGGAGCTGACCCGGAAAGACAGGTAAAAGACAGGCAGTTCTACCAAAATCGCGATTTCACTCAGTGGCCGCGCCTTCCGCGTAGATCACCCTTTTGCAAAATTAATCTTGTCTGGTTGGGAAGGTCGAGACAGACCTCCCTCAACGCCCATAGCGCCCCATGAGTTCCGCTTCGCCCAGGATATGGCCTTTCATCGCATGCTCGAGGTCCGGTTTCGTGGCTCCGGCGCTTAGATTGATCTTTGTGTCGAGCGCATAGAGCTTGAAATAATAACGGTGCGGCTTGCCCGCTGGAGGACATGGACCCCCATAGCCGATCTTGCGAAAATCGTTGTGTCCTTGCAGCGCTCCGCTGTCAAGCTGCTCTTGCTTTTTCACTCCCTCCGGCAGCTCTTTCGTGTTGGCAGGAAGGTTGTATAACACCCAATGCACCCAAGTCCCCACTGGCGCATCGGGATCGTCCACGATGAGTGCAAAGCTCTGAGTCCCTGTTGGCATACCGTTCCAGCTCAGTTGCGGGGACACGTCAGGCCCGTCGCAGGTGAACTTCTTCGGAATAACTTCGCTGCTGGAAAAGGCGCGGGTCGAAACCTGGAAAGACATAGCACCTCCCATGGCTTGACCGGTCGAGGGAATGAGAATCTCGCGTCCGCAGGCAGCGGGTGCGCTCCATTCGCGCACCATCGAGAGTAGGATGGCGGGGGCGAAAAGGGCGAACATGAGGCGGTTCGTTGGCACGATTCGATTATCCCATGGCAGATAGCGTTAAGGCCGGGCGTTTCCAGGATGAATATCACGCCGGCGAAGAAAGCAGGTCCCTCCACTGCGCTTCCGCTTCCCTCCGGGAAGTGGAAGCTTCAGTCGGGATGACAGTTTTTGTAGTGCGGTCGGATGACAGTTTTGTAGAAAGATCTCTCCTCAAAACCCCATGATGTTATACCCGCAATCCACGTAAATCACTTCGCCGGTGGTGCCGCTGCTGGCGTCGGAGGCGAGAAAAACTCCGGTTGATCCGACTTCTGCAACATCGACGTTGCGGCCCAGCGGAGCGCGCTCGGCGTGGGCTTTGTGCATGTCGCCGAAGCCGGCGATGCCGCGGGCAGCGAGCGTTTTGATCGGTCCCGCAGAGATCGCGTTCACGCGGATTTTCTTCTTCCCTAACTCGTAGGCCAGATAGCGCACGCTGCATTCGAGTCCAGCCTTTGCGACGGCCATCACGTTGTAGCGCGGTACCACTTTCTCTGACGCGTAATAGGTCATCGTGATAATCGATCCGCCATCTTCCATCAGGGGTGCGGCGGCCCGAGCGACCGCGACCAGCGAGTACACGCTCACATCCATCGCGACGCGGAAGCCTTCGCGCGTGGTGTTGAGGAACTCTCCTTTTAGTTCGTCGGCGGGAGCGTAGGCGACCGAGTGCACCAGCGTGTGCAGTTTGCCATAGCGCTCCTTGAGCGTAACGAACAGGCGCTCGATTTCGTCGTCTTTGCTGACATCGCACATGAAGCCTTCGGCGCCCGGCAGTGAGAGGATGAGGTCTTTGGCTTCCTGCTCCAGGCGCTCGTTCTGATAAGTGACGGCCAACTTCATACCCGCGGCATGCAGTCCCTGGGCGATGGACCAGGCAATCGAGCGCTTGTTGGCGACTCCAAAGACGACGGCGTTACGACCTTGCAGGTCAGCAAACATGAGTGCTCCTTGGAATGGGAAAGGATAGCAGCGGAAGACATGGATTTACCACTGAGACACGCTTCGGGCACAGAAAGAAAAGCAGGTTCCTCCACTCCGCCGTCGCTGTCGCTCCGACTCCGGTCGGAATGACATGTGAGATTAGATCGTCTTTTGTCTATGAGATTTGGATCGTCTTTGTCTTCGTGGTGGCTTTTGTTATTTCACGGCTGCGACTTCTTCCACCGTGGTAGTTCCCACCGGCCAGCTGGCGGCGACAAACGACAGCCCGTAGACGCAGGCCAGAATCGCGAAGGCAGCCACCAGGCTGATGTTGTGCGCGACCGCGCCGACCGCGAGCGCCAGCACAAGCTGAAGGAACGTCCCAAAGAAATAAAAGGTATTTTGCACTCTTCCCATCAGGTGCGGGGGCACCATCTCCATCAGGCTGGTGTTCATGGCGATTCCGCCGACGCCACGCGCCGATCCCATTACTGCATAGAGAGCGATCGCGGCAACGAGCCAGTGCGATACCGGCGCGCAAACCACGGTCGCCGCTATGATGGCCATGGAGAACGCGACGGAACGGCGTCCGCCCAGGCTCGCGATTACTACGGGAGCGTACAACGCACTCAGAAACGCACCCGTGCCCCACCCGGCGTTGAGCCACCCGTAGCCAACTGCGCCGGCATGGAAAACGCGCTCGCTCAGTGACGGAGTGACCACCACTCCGGTAACCATCGCGCCCAGAAACAATGCCCAACTGATGCCTAGCAGCACGACTGCGCGACGATCGCGTAGAAAGTGCAGCCCCTCGCGCAGCTCACGCCAGAAGCGCTGGAGCTGTGTTTCTGCGGCGAGGATGTCGGCACGCAGCTCCGCTGGGCGGAGCACCACGTGGCGTCCCTTGCGGACAGCGAAGTAGCACAGGAACGAAACCACGTATGTGGAGACGTCGATCAAAAGCACGCCGCCGAGGCCGATGTGGTTGTACATAAAGCCCACAATCGACCCAGCGATAAGCCACCCTCCCTGTACCCCCGCCAAAAGAAAAGTATTCGACTGCACGAATTGGCCTTCGGGCGTCAGCTCCTGAATCAACGCGGTGATGGTTGGCCAAAACATCCAGAAGCCTGCGGCGACCAGTGTATTCATCAAATAGAGTTGCCACACCTGCACACGATGACGAAACGCGAGGATGGCCACGGTCACAATAATCACGGCCCGGACCGCGTCGAGCCACATAACCAGGCGACGCCGATCTTCACGATCGATAATCACGCCGGTGAAGGGAAGCATGAGCATGGCAGGCAGGGTCTGGAGAACGGCGAAGGTGCCAAGCGCCATTTCTGAGTGCGTGGCTTGAAGGATGTACCAGGCCACGGCAGCCGCATTCATCCCGCTGCCCAACATGGAAATCACGTTGGCGGCAAAGACAAAACGCAGAGGACGCCGGCCGAGAATCGCGCGCATCTTTCTACTCTAACCGAAGCATCAGAGTCCAGACCTCAGACTTCAGACCTCCGACCTCCGACCTCCGACAATCGCTGCTTAGTTCCGAGATCCGCCGCCCTTGCACGCAGCCGCATTCGGCGCTACGATTCGCCTGCTGTTGCAAATGAACATACACTTTCCGTCCGCGGAGGTGACCTATGAAACGCTACACAGGGTCGCTGGCGACACTTGTTTGCTTTTGCTTTCTCTCCCTAGCGGCGCGAGTCAGCGCACAGATAGACAAAATCGTGATTCCGGCCGGTACCCCCGAAGACCACGATCTGCAGGCCATTTCGAACGAACAGGATTCGGCGAAAAAGCTGGCTATGTATCAGGATTTCGTGCAGAAATATTCTTCCAACCCCGCCGCGCTGGCTTACGGCGACTGGCAGATTGCGCAAACCTATCAGGCTTCCGGCGATTTGAATAAAGCGCTGGAGTACGGAGACAAGGCGCTGGCCAGCGTCCCACGGAATTTGGATATCCTGGTCTCGCAGGCGAGCATCGCGCAACAAGCGAAAGACAATGCCAAGCTCATCTCCTACGCGGCAAAAGGAGGAGCGGTCTGCACCTCAATCGCGAAGCAACCGAAGCCCGAGGGCGTCAGCGCAGATGATTTCGCCCGGCAGGTGGACGAAGAAAAGAATGCGGCGAAGAATTCGTGCGACTTTCTCGAGTCGTCCGGTTTCAACGTGATCGCCAGCGAGAATGATCCAAAGAGACGCATGGCCGACATCGAGGCGTACTCAGCGGCGTTTCCGGATTCGAAGTTTCAGGACCAGGTTTCAAGCTATGCGATGTACACGCTCGGACCGGGCCAGTTGAACGATCAAGCGAGATTGTTTGCGTACGGAGAAAAAACGCTGGCGGCGAATCCCAATTCGCTGCCTGCCTTGCTATTATTGGCGGGCGCCTACGTGGACGACCCCAAGCCGGGCAACCTCGCTCAGGCCGTCACCTACTCCCAGAAAGCGATAGTGGTCTCAAAGGCCGATCAGCCGGATGCGGATAAGTCACGCAAATTATCGGCGGGAGCGGCACATTCGATTTTGGGATACGCCTACATCAAACAAGATAAGACGGCAGCGTCAATTCCAGAACTGAGGTCAGCTGCGGCACTGCTGAAGGGGCAAGACGATCAGCAATATTCCATTGCGCTTTATCGCCTGGGTTTTGCCTATGCCAAACTCAGCAAGGTAAGCGAAGCTCGCGACGTCTTGACGGAGGCAGTCAAGATTCCGGGTCCGGTGCAAGCCATGTCGCAGGATCTGCTGACCAAAGTCAACGCGGCGCGCGCGAAAGGGAAGTAAATGCAATTCAGGGTTTGACCAACTCATCCGACAACAGGCGCGCCTTCATGGCGAGATCGTGGCCGCGCTCTGGGTCTCCTGAAGCGACAGCGGTTTTTGATTGTTCCATGAACTGCTTGATCTGAGTTACCATCTCCTGCTGGGTTGGGCTGAGCTCACGGCCCTCGATCTTTTTCATGTTCTCTTCGGCGGCGGCGGTGAGTTCGTCCGTAGACCTCTGCCGTGAAGCCTGCTCGGCGGCCGTCCCACCCATTAGTTGAATCGTGGGCTCTTCCGACCCTCCGTTACGAACAACTTTCTTGGGAGGTGAACACGGTTTCAAGGGTGCTGCGCCAGCCTTCGTGGAGGCTTTGGCCGAACTTCCATTCGCATCTCCGTTGTCTGTTGAGCCATTGCTGTTTGAAGCGGTACCGGTGGAAGAGGCTCCCGAGGACTTTGCTGAATCGGCGGAGTTCCCCGGCATGGGGTGGAGTGGCGTTGGAGAGACGGTGCAGTCGGGATAAATTGTTGTCTTATGATGGCGGCGACGCTTGGCAGGGGGCTGGGCCTGGCCGGCGGACTTTTGCGTCTGTCCGTTAGATGAAGGAGCAGGCTTTGTGGAGTCCGCGCTGGCTGGCGTTTGCGCGACTTGCGCGGCACGGACCGGGGGCGGCGACCATCCTAAGCTTAGAAAATAAAATGCGAGGATTGTGGCCAGATTCATATTCAATCGCGTCCTGGGGCTGGTTAAATTCTACGCTACGCATCCGGATCGTTCTGCTCACTGGCGGTTCAGGTCGCCGACGAGAAAGCCCGTCGAGCTTCGCGCAACTGGGGAGCATGCCCTGACCTTTTCAAACGGGCGGCTGTCCCCAGATGAGTTCAACCCCAACAATGCGGCATGGCCCCCGCACAGGATCACGAGTTCAAATGTGTCGCAGCCTCGTGCTCCGAGTCCGCGCTCGATACAGCCAGAGGAAGGCGAAAGCGGAACGTTGTTCCCTCGCTTTCGGTTGATTCAAATTCCACCGAACCGTAATGCCACTCAAGAATTTGGTAAGTCTGCGCCAGCCCGATGCCGTTGCCGTCTTTCTTGGTCGTGAAATAAAGCTCGAAGATCTTGTTTTGAACCTCGCGGGGAATACCCATGCCCTGATCGTGAATTTCGGTCACGACGACATCGTCGTTGCGGCGCGCCGAGATAGTTAGTTGGCCTCCCTGAGGCATGGCTTGGATTCCATTAACCACCACGTTCAGAAGAGCTTGCTTCATAAAATCGAGATCCACCTTTACCGGAAGCGGCTCATGCCATCGTGCGCGCTCGATAATGACGCCATGCTGTTCCGCGTCCGGGGCGGCCAGCTGGGCAACATCATCGAGCAGGCGGCGGTAATCCACTTCCACAAGGTGCAACTCGCGCGCCCGCATGAAGTCCACCAGGGTTTGCACTACGCGGTCCAGCCGGTGAATCTCGTTTCCAATAATATCCATGTGGCGCCGTGTATCCGGGTCTAACTGCGACAGCTTATTCTGCAAGAGTTGCAGGTGGAGGACGATGGCATTGATGGGATTCTTAACTTCGTGCGCAACCCCGCCGGTAACGCGCCCGCTGGCCGACAGTCGCCGGGACGTCTCGATTTCGTCTCCGATGCGCCGAACCGACTCGGCATCGCGCATGATCAGTAGAGCCCCGATCTGCGTATTTTTCTCCTGTACGAAATCCAGTGAGATCTGAACCCTCCTGCCAGCTGCGGTGATCAATTCGCGTTGCACCAGAGGACGTTTTCGCTCGAAGGCATCAAGCACCAGCGTCCCCAGACTCGAGTCCGGGAAGAAAATTTCTCCGGCGGTTCTCCCCAGCAATTCTCTGCGAGGGCGGCCAAGGAATCGTTCGACCGGCGCGCTCACCAGCACCACGCGAGAGTCACGCGTGAAGAGCACCAAGCCGTCCTGTAAAGTCGACATCAGTTGGTCGACGTTGTCTTTTAGCGCAGAAAAAATTTCCCGGCTGTCTCGCATCTGCCGGCCCAGATTGGCAATCTTGAGCGTAACCAGTCCGAACTCATCGTGCTCCGACTCGTCTCCGGAGAACTCCTCAGTTGAACCTGACGTAACGTGGTCCAGGTTGAGGCTGATTTTTTTGAGCGGTCCGAGAGCGAGATTCGATATGCCGGCCGCCAGCAACACCGAAACGAATATCGAAGCAATCGAGAAAAAAACAGAGCGTACCAGCGACGGATTGATTTCATTCTTCAGAAAGACCGTGGAGACTCCAATACGGATCGTGCCGAAAGGTGCTCCGTTCAGTTCGAGCGGCCAGCTCACGTCGTAGACAGCCGGAGGGCTGTAAACCGCGCGAAGCTGCTCCCAGAAGCGAGCCGTCTTGACCGTGTTGAAATTTGGCCGTGCCGCAACTGGCTTACCCACCAATTGCGTATTCGTGTGCAAAAGTGCTTTGCCCTTCGCGTCGATCACCGAAACGTCGTAGATGTAAGGCCAATAGTCCCGGTCGGTTTCGAGATTGTTCAGGAGATTTGTATCCATCGGCAAGTATTCGGTGATGGCGCGCCGCATCGCTACAGGGTCATTGGTATCCACACGCGTACTGGTGAAGTCTGGAAGATCGTTGCTGGCGAAGGAGGCAAGCTGCTTGGTCAGCAGGGTGGCGTTTTCGTAGGCGTTGCTGATGCGCTGGCGAAGCAAACTCGAGATGTAAAGATACGAGAAGGCGGCCACCATCGCAGTCACCATGAAGGTGATGGTGAGCACGATAATGGTTTTGCGTCGCATGGGAAAACAGTAGCCAAGGTCAGTGATCAGTAACTAGCTGAAGCGGGCATTGAAGGTTTTCCACTGGCCACTTATCACTAATCACTGCTCACTGCGTTTGTTCCTCCTTGCCAGCCTCCGCATCCGAAGAACTGCTGCCGTACTCTTTGAGCTTATTATGCAAGGTTTTCAAGCTAATACCGAGAATTTCTGCAGCTCGCGTCTTGTTATTGCTGGTGGATTCCAGAGTCTTCAGAATGAGCATTTTTTCTGCCTCTCCCACGGTCGTTCCTACTCCCAGACGTACTGCATCGGGATCGTTGGCGGCGGTGCGCAGGGGCGCGTGACCGAATCCGGGGGGCAGATGCTTGGTCTCGATCATGCCGCTGTCGCACACGATCACGGCGCGTTCAATCGTGTTGCGAAGTTCGCGAACGTTCCCCGGCCACGAATAGTTATTGAATGAATTCATTACCGCCTCGCTGACGGCGGCGACTTTCCGGCCGTGCTTGGTGCTCATTTCCGATAAAAGCAGATCCACCAGATCGGCAATATCTTCCTTGTGCTCCCGCAGAGGTAGCATGTGAATATTGAAGACGTTGAGCCGGTAATAAAGATCGCTTCGCAATTCGCCGCTGGCCACAGCCTCATCCGGAACTTTATTGGTGGCGGCAAGCACGCGCACGTCCACCGACGTCTCCACTTTGCTGCCCAGGCGGCGGAGCTTGTGATCCTCAAGTACGCGCAACAATTTCGCCTGCGTTGCCACCGGCATTTCCCCAATCTCGTCCAGCAGGATAGTGCCTCCCTCCGCCAATTCGAAGCAGCCCGTGCGGCGCTCCAGCGCGCCTGTGAATGCTCCCTTTTCGTGGCCGAAAATCTCGCTTTCAATCAGAGTTTCGGGGATCGCCGCACAGTTGATCGCGACAAATGGCCGATCGCGCCGAGGGCTCAGCTGATGAATAGTGCGAGCGACTAGCTCCTTACCTGTACCGCTGGCTCCCGTAATCAGTACCGACGCGGTGCTGGGCGCCACCATCTCGATGAGCCTGAAAATCTCCTGCATCTTGCGCGATGCCCCGCGGAGCGTGCCCAGCGAGCCGGAATCCCGCAGCTTACGGCGGGCGCTCTCCAATTCGGCACGCGTGCCCAGCAGCGCGGAAGCGTTTTGCAGCATCGTGCGCAACCGGTTCGTATCGATCGGCTTGGTCAGGTAGTCGTAGGCTCCCATGCGCATGGCTTGCACCGCGCTATCGATCGTTCCCTGCGCTGTCACCAGAATCACCGCCATGGCTTGCGACTGCTCCCCGAGTCGTTGCAGCAGATCGATGCCTCCCATGCGGGGCATCTTGAGATCGGTGACCACTATGGACGGAGTCCACTGCTCCGCCTTTTCCAGACCTTCAACCCCATCGCACGCGGTTTCGGCGCGATACCCCCAGGACGAAACCAATTCAGCCAGGCCCGTCCGTTCGTTTTCTTCGTCCTCGACGATCAATACCTTTTCGTGGCTCATTCCCTGGTTCTTGCCTGCCTATAAAGAATGGTTTCTCAATTCCCGGAGCCATCAACACACGCGTCAAACGCAGAGAGTACAACCATACGCGGCCGACTTCCCATGGAGCAAGCTCTGGAGGCTGTCGTACCAGGCGTGGTCGGGTCTGTGCCAGCAACGATAGTGCCTGAGATATCACTTTGAGACAAGATTTCACGGCGGTTATTTCACGCGGTACTGTGTGAAATGATTCTTTGGCATCAACTCTTCTCTGCGTTACAATTGCGGATTCCCGGGTAGGGCCAGCGGTTTATCCTGCATTTTTTGGGCGCGTCCGCGTATCGCAGACCCGGTCCGCAATCACTTAGGAGGAAGGAATGTCAGAATCTGGCTGTTTGGAAAAGGTCCGTATCATTGCGGGCCTTCTTATCGTCCTATCGGTATCTCTCCTGGCAAGTCGGGCGTATGCGCAGAGTGACACGAATCCCAAGTTCGACATCTTTGTGGGATATGAATGGTTGCATCCGGGCGGATGGACCCCCACGCCCTTCGGAGACGCAAACAGTCCGGTTGCCTTTAAGGTGCCAGATATGTCCAAAGGATTTGGCGCCGCTTTTACTTATAATCTCGATCCGCATTTTGGGGTGGAGTTTGATCTTGCTCAAAATTGGGGCGATAGCAATTACGAAACTACAGTCTCGGTCGGCCCGCGCGTGATGTGGCGTACCGACAACGCGAACTTCTTTCTGCACGCGACGTTAGGGTTAAATCGCCTGAACGTCAGTGGCCTGAACGGAAGCAATGGAATCGGCGGTCTCTTTGGCGGCGGGATGGATCTGCCCATCCGCAAGTGGCTATCGTTTCGTTTGTTTGAAGTCGACAACGACTGGGGACGTCACAACTATGCCGATTTTGCGTCGCCCTTGTTCCCAAGTCTTCGGCGGTCTTCCTTTGAAGGCATACTCCTGCGTACGGGCCTTGTATTCAATTTCGGCGGGGCTCCGCCAGTAGCCCCGGCTGCTGCTTGTTCCGTGCAGCCCAGCGAAGTGTTGGTAGGCGAACCGATCACAGCAACCGTTACTGCCAGCAACTTTAATCCCAAGCACAGCGTGACCTATGCCTGGAGCGCCAATGGAGGCCAGATCACAGGCAAAGACACGACGGCGCAAGTCGATACAGCGAACGCCGCTCCCGGCAGTTATGCCGTCACTGCGCATGTCACAGACCCGAAAGAGAAGAAAAACAATGAAGCGAGTTGCTCGGCGAACTTCACAGTAAAGCCGCTTCCGCCGAAGAATCCGCCTACGATGTCTATCTCTGCCAACCCGACCAGCCTCCAGGCTGGAGGGACTGTGAGCTTGTCGGCGAATTGCACCAGCCCCGACAACGTCTCTGTAACTGTCGCAACGTGGACTTCGAGCAGCGGCAGCATTTCCGGCAGCGGAACCTCGGCCTCCCTGAACACCAGCGGAGCGTCGCCAGGTTCGACGATTACAATCGGCGCGACCTGTACCGACTCGCGCGGCCTCACTGCCCAATCCTCAACCCAGGTGATGATCGAGAGTCCACCACCCCCAAATCCAGAGATCCAGACGCTGGAAGCGCGTCTCAACCTGCATAGCGTTTACTTCCCGACGGCCATGCCGCCAGTCAATAAGCCAACAGCGGGCTTGCTTCCAAGCCAACGGCGAACTCTGATTGGTCTCGCAGCCGACTTCAAGAAGTATCAGGAATTGAAGCCGGATGCGCACTTGATTCTTGGCGGCCACGCCGATCATCGTGGCTCCGCGGAATACAATCGGTCGCTCACCGAACGTCGCGTCAACCTTGTAAAGAGCTTCCTGGCAGAACAGGGAGTTCCCGAGGCCTCGATCGAAACCAAGGCATTCGGCAAGGACGACAACCTGACCACCGAGCAGGTGCAGGGTGAGTTAGAGAGTAATCCCGAACTCACTCCAGAAGAGAAGCAGAGGGTTCTCAAGAACATAGTGACGATCAGGATGGCAAGCAATCGCCGGGTGGACGTCACTCTGAGCACCACCGGCCAAACCTCAGTCCGCCAATTCCCATTCAACGCCACGGATGCGTTGACGCTAATCGGCGGCAGGCAAGTTGAGGCCAAAAAGAAGGCAGCCGCGCCGAAAAAGAAGGTGAACAAACAGTAACGCGCCTCACACCAGGCGCGGAAAACTCTCGCGGAGGACGCATGCGTCCTCCGCGCTTTCTTTTTACGTAGAGGCGCCGGGAAGAGGCCCAAGTTCTTCTACTTTTCCGTTGGGCTCGAACTTCGTAAGCACGGTGACGCGACGGCGGGAGAAATCCCTCTCTGGCTCGCGGGAAGCACCCCGAAGTTGCTCCAACCAAGCAACTTCTACATGGATCGCCTTCTGCCCGATTTGGTAAGTGTTTGATTTGCTTGACATCATTCTGGTACTTAACTTGCCACTTACGATGAAGCGGAAAAGCGGGCGACGATGTACTCGATGTTCAAGCTTCGTTGTGATCTGAAGCGCCGCTCTGCCTTGGCTGCGTTTTGTTTCGCTGTGATGTTGAGCCAGGGATGCGCTGGGCGCGATCCTTTGCACAGTGCAGACGGAACCTCGGCGGTGAGTCGAGAAAACCTTCCGTTCCATTCCGAAAATCCGGAGACCACATCAGGCAGCGACAGTACGGGGCCGGCGGTGCCGCCCGATCCGAAATCGGCCAGCGCCGTACCGTTTCACGGATCGCATCCACGGGTTCTGCCCTCCGGAACTCTGCTGACTGTGCAACTGGTCCGCTCATTGTCTGCCTCCAAGGTTCACGCCGGGGACGCGTTCGCCGCTGCCGTCGCTGCTCCCATTTCCGTTGACGGAGTCATGCTAGTTGACCGGGGAACCAGGGTTACAGGGCGCGTTGAATCGGCTCAATCGGAGATCGACCGAGCCCGAGCTATGGGCTACTTCGAGTTAACCCTTGACGCGATCACGGTCGCGGGTAAACCGGTCGCACTTCAAACGTCTAGTCTGTTCGCCCGCGGAACCATCCAGCCCTCGAACGTTTCCTCCGGGTCCAACAATATTCGGTCAAACAGTATCCGGGTCCAAAAGGGGCGCCGTCTGACATTTCGATTGACAGCTCCGGTCATCTTCGACGATCCGGGCCCCACAGCCAATCGCGGAACTCCCAGTTCGATCAGCGAATAGCGATCATTATCTTTCGCTATCTTTCGCTAAGTTAAGAGAAACGAACCCAGTTCCTGCGTTTTCCACAGAATTTTCCTGATTTGAAGTGACGTGTGCCCTTCGCAGTATCAGATTGGTCCTCTTATAGTGAGCAAGAAGTCAGAGGGGCGTGTGCCAAGTCCCCTTCAGCGATCCCATTTCGGGAGCACCGAGGTATCGGGTCGCCCATCGCGGGCTTTCTTCCGGGATTCGCCACGCGGCATAGTAGCAGTATGAATACAGCAACTCCATTTCCGTGGCTAGGACTCTCCCCGGCGGAGAATGCGGGGGCTGCCTTCCGCTCCTTCTTCGAGCACGCTCCTCTGGCTGTGGCCCGGTGTAACTCCGAGGGAGTGATTGTCGCGATGAACCCCGCCTTCGGGCGGGGCCTGAGTCCGGGCGATGCGAACAAGAGTTTGCTGCGCTTCTGCGAACTGCTTTGTCCCCAGGACCGCGACCAAACCGATTCGCTACTGCGAGATGTCCTCGATTCGAGACGCGATGCTTTCGTCGCCGAAGCTGCGGTCAGTGGCCTTGGCGAGCCCAGCGCGAAATGGACTGCGTGGCGTCAAACCGGTCTTGCCGGCGAGCCTGACCATGCGCTGCTAATCTCTGAACAGCCTGCCGATGCAGCAAACGATGAGGTTTTGCCCGGCGAAAGCTTGCTACAAGCTCATCGGTGGGAGGCGATTGGTCGCCTGACCGGGGGTGTTGTGCATGACTTCAACAACCTGCTGACCGGCGTCATGCTCTACTGCGATCTGTTGCTTTCCACTCTCGACGCACGCGACCACAGGCGTCGCTACGCCGACGAGATACGCTCCGCTATTGTGCAAGCCAGCGGTCTGGTGCAGCAGTTGCTCCTGTGTGCGCGTCCGCAAGCGATAGCGCCGGGTTTCGTGAGCCTCAATGAAATTGCCGCGGCAATGCGGGATCTGCTCACCCGTCTGATTGGCGACAACATTGTTCTCGAGCTGCGCCTTGACCCCGAATTGGGTGCGATCAGGATCGCCCGGGCACAAGCTGAGCAAGTCGTGCTGAATCTGGTGCTCAATGCCCGCGACGCACTGCCCGTTGGCGGCCGCATCACAGTCGAGACCAGCGATTGCGAATTCCGTCCTGTGGCCGGGATGATCGCGCCAAGCTTTCTTCCCGGCTTTCCCTGCGTCCTCCTCACGGTGGCAGACAACGGTCTTGGCATGAATGCCGAGACTCGCCAGCGTCTCTTTGAGCCCTTCTTCACTACAAAGCCCGCCGCTGAAGCCAGCGGCTTAGGGCTGACCACAGTCCGCGGCATCGTTACCACGAATCACGGAATGATCCATTTCGAAAGCGAACCCGGCAAAGGCACGCGCGCAATGGTCTTTTTTCCCCGATCGGCGGAGTTTGCCGATCCTGAACCTCTGAATTCGGCCGATCCAGCTTCCGGCACAACATCTCGAACGCCATTTCAAGAAGTCAAGAAGGAATCAATCTTATGACCGCAGCAGCTGTAGCCCCTCTTTCGTCCACTCTCGCCGGTCCTCAGATGATGGCCGCGAATTTTCTGAACCTTCTTATTGTCGACGACGAACGCTCGATTCGCGATGCTTGCCGCGAAGTCGCCTTGTCCCTAGGTTTCATGGCTTACGTCGCCGATTCGGCCGAGCACGCCTACCGCATCCTCCAAACTCAAAGCATCGACGCGATCTTACTCGATCTCCGATTGCCCGGCGCCGGCGGCCTGGACGCTCTCCGCCATATCAAGAGCCAGCGTCCAGAAGCTCTGGTCATCGTGGTAACTGGCTGCGGCACGGTGCAATCGGCCGTGCAAGCCATGAAGCAAGGCGCCTACGAATACATGACCAAACCCTTCAGTATTGACGAACTCAAAATCTTATTGGAGCGGGTCTCCAACCATCTCAAATTGAAAACTGAAAACCGCATGCTGCGCGAGAAGCTCAAATCCAAAGAAGGATACGGCGGGATCGTCGGCCGGGCCCCCGAGATGGAGAAGCTCTATCGCATCATCTCCAAAGCCGCCAGCAGCTCCCATCCTGTGCTGATTCTTGGCGAAAGCGGTACCGGCAAGGAGATGGTCGCTCGCTCCATTCATTACTCCGGAACTTTCCACGACAAGCCCTTCATTCCCGTCGACTGCGGGTCGCTCGTGCCCACCCTGATCGAAAGCGAACTATTCGGGTATGTGAAAGGCGCATTCACCGGAGCGAACCAATCCAAGGACGGGCTGTTGGCTATCGCCGAAGGTGGCACTGTGTTTCTGGATGAAGTTGGCGAGCTTCCTGTCGATCTCCAGGCCAAACTTCTGCGCGCCATCCAGGAGAAGGAAATCCGTCCTGTGGGCAGCACCCGCCGCATTCCTATTAATGTCCGCATTCTTGCCGCCACCAACCGGCTCCTCGAGCAGGCGGTAACGGAGGGCACCTTTCGCCGCGATCTATATTTTCGCCTGAACGTTCTCAGCCTGCGGATCCCTCCGCTGCGAGAACGGCGCGAAGATATCCCATTGCTCCTCGGTCATTTCATGGAGCGCTGCTCGCGGGCCTCTGGGCACGAAAAGGTCCTCACCGACGAAGCCGTCAAGGTTCTGTTGGCTTATGACTGGCCAGGCAATGTCCGCGAGCTGGAAAACTGTCTGGAGCGCACCTTTGCCTTTACCAGCGGCTCCTTAATCCATATCACGGACTTGCCCCCGGCGATTGGCAGCACGCATGTCGCTGCTGCCACCAATGGCGACGGACACGGACGCAAGATTGTTCCTATGGCGGAACTGGAAAGGCAGACCATCCTCAGCGCCATCGCGGAACTCAATGGAGACAAGCTGCAAGCCGCTCGCCTGCTGGGGATTGGTAAGACAACGCTATACCGCAAGCTGAAGGATTACGCGGCGCAAAGCTAAACAATTACGGCTGCTGTGTCCCATTCCAAGTGTCTTCCCGACCGGAGTGGAGGCACCTGCGGAACAGTGTCCAAGTCTGAGCTTGGTTGACATTGTCACCATCGTAATCCCGATAGGAGTGCCTGGATCGCTGCGGAGTTCTGGACGCGCTCCCCCTCAATATGAAATTATCCGATCCTGAAAAGTTCGATTCTGAAATAACGTAGAACCCGCACGGTCCGTAACGGGAACGGAGCGCTCGACAGCGTTTGCTAAGCCTTGTCCTTTCAACGCCAGTCGTTATGGTCCCTTGAGTGCTATGGAAAGAGCATGATTCTTCTCATAACACCTTCAGCACGTGGTCAAGAGTGCGCTGCGACTCTCAAAGAAGCCACCGGGGACGAAACCCACTGGGCTGAGAACCTGCAGCAATCTCTTAGCCGGCTGCGCGAACAGTCTTATTCGGTGGTAGTTATCGATCAATTTCTCCTCGAGAACGAACCCGGCGAAAGCGATCATGTGCTCGACCTTCTGGGCACGGCGTTTCCCATCTACCTGAACTTTGCAGTCAGTGGCATGCAGCGGTTGCTGCGCGAAGTGCGCTCCGCCCTGCACCGGCGTCAGCGGGAAGAAACTCAAGCGCGCCGTTCCGTCGAGCAGCAAATACACAGCCAGATGTTCGAATCGCTAACCGCGATGCTGCTTTCCTGCGAACTGGCGATGGCTGTTCCCGGCGTTCCCGATCCCGCTGTTGAGAAAATTCGACTTATCGACAATCTCGCTCGCGACATGCGAGTCAGGATGACAACGCTCTGAGGTGCTTTTAAGGCCTTTTGCCTATGATCCACCGATTACTTCTTCACGCTTCCCAGTAGCATGCAGCCAAATAATCCTGCCATGCAAAAAACCGTCGACGTCTCCGGTCATTCGCACTAGAATAGGCCTGCGCCATACGCCGGATCGGGCCACTATTGCGGCTTCCGGCATATCCATGGGAGGGTTTTGTGCATGTCCTGGTGACGGCGGATACCATCTCAGGCTCCTGGACCTACACCCGCGAACTGGTCACGGGACTTGTCACGCGGGGCGTGCGAGTTACGCTGGTCAGCTTCGGCGAGATCCCCCTGCCCGAGCAGACTGCATGGATGGACCTCCTTCACGGCCTCGACTATCGGCCGACCGCTTTCCGCTTGGAGTGGATGGACGAAGCGCCGGACGATTTGCTCGAATCCTCCCAGTTCCTCGCCAGCTTCGTGCGCGAAGTGCGGCCGGACATCCTTCACCTGCACCAGTTTTGCCATGGCAACCTCCCCGTCGACGTTCCTCGCGTGATAATGGCTCACGGTGATGTCATCAGTTGGACGCAAGCTGTCCAAGGGTGCTCGCCACAGCCTACTCGCTGGCTGAAGTGGTATCGCGATACCATTGTCCGCGGAATTGCGGCCGCCAGCGCTCTCGTTGCACCTTCGATATGGATGCTCGACAGCATTCGCGCCAACTACGCTCGTCCCCGCAACGAGGCGGTAATCTATCCTGGCCGCAATCCTATCTTCTTCAATCCTTACGTGAGCAAAGACGACTCCGTGCTCTCCGTCGGCCGCCTGGTCGATGCCGGCAAGCAGGTCTTCCTGCTCACCCAACATTCGCAGCCGTTCTCTGTCTGCATTGTCGGTGCGGAGCAAACCGTGCCAATGCCCCGCGTTCCCATCCGTGCTGACGTGAAAGTCGCGACCGATACGAGTTCCGTAGCCATTCGCGGCCCCCAGACTGAGGCTCAACTGCGCGCTCTCTACAGCCGCGCCGCTGTCTATGCCGCCACGGCGCGCTATGAGCCACTCGGAATGTCCGCTCTTGACGCCGCCTTTTCCCGCTGCGCCATTGTCGCCAATGATATTCCCGCATTTCGCGAGGTTTGGGAGGATGCCGCGCTCTATTTCCGCACCAATGATGCCCGGAGTCTAGCCGACACACTCAGTCAACTGGATTCCGATCGCGCCCTGCGCCAAGCCTACTCCGATCGTGCCTACACCCGTGCTCGCGAACGTTTCACTACCAAGCGCATGATCGACGACTACCTCGCCCTCTACCGCAGCCTGCTCTCGACCAAGTCCCTGGCAGCCTAAACCCAGCCCCGCACACCACCACAGCCCATGTGGAACGGGTGCCCTCGCCGGTCCAGCGCCCCGTTGGTCCGGCCGCAGCCCCTAGTGCGACGGCCGGTGTCCTCCGGGAGGCACCTGCTAAAGATTGCCGCGCAACAAGGAAATTCCCTTAACATTTATACTATATGATATACAGTGTATGGCGTACACTATATGTCGCACGGCATCGAAAATCCTGACCAGCGTTTCGAAAACCTCCGGCAGGAACTCCGCCGCGGCAGTCTGCCTCTCGCCGTGCTGGCGGCCTTGCGCACCGAGCATTACGGCTACACCCTGCGCAAAACCCTTGCTGATCATGGCATGGCCATCGACGAGGGCACGTTGTATCCGCTGCTGCGCCGCCTCGAGGCTCAAGGACTGCTGGTCAGCCAATGGCGCGAAGAAGACAAGCGCAATAAACGTTTCTACCGTCTCTCCCCGAATGGCAAGTTGATTCTCAAACAGCTGTTGGTCGAGTGGAAAAGTATTCACACATCTCTGGAAGACATTTTCTAGAGGCACTAAGGAGCACAGTTATGGAACTCGTCGATCGTTACCTGCAAGCGGTGAAATTCTGGCTGCCACGCGAGCAGAAGGACGACATCATCGCGGAGCTCTCTGAAGACCTCCGCTCCCAGATCGAAGAGAAGGAAGCCGAACGCGGCCGCAAACTTGCCGACGCCGAAGTCGAGCCGATCCTCAAACGCTGCGGTTCTCCGATGAAAGTGGCGGGACGTTACCTTCCTCAGCGTTCCCTGATCGGACCAGCGCTCTTCCCGATCTACAGCGTAGTCATCCGATCGCTGATCTTCTACTTCCTGTTCCCGTGGCTGCTGGTATGGATCGGCGTTGCGATCTTCTCTCCCGACTTTCGCGCGGATCATCCCGGCGCTGCGCTTTTCTTGTCGCTCGATCCCTGGTGGCTTGCCGGCACCTACTCTTTGCTCTTCTGCACGTTGGCCTTTGCGATGCTGGAGCGCTCCCAGATGCGATCGCAGGCGATGAACCAATGGAATCCAAGTGCTCTTCCCGTCGCGCACGACCGCAATAATATCTCTCGCGGAGGAACGATCTTCGAACTGACGCTCTCCGTGGCGTCACTGGCCCTCTGGTTCGAGCTGGGCGCATTCCGAAGCGTATTTCATTTGCTTGATTGCATAACGACGTTGGCCCGTCGCGAGTAGATTGGTATGCGATGAACAAGACCAAGGCTCGTGAGAGGAGCCAACGTCATGTTGATTATAGGCTGTGATTTTCATCCGGGCTTTCAAC